>Ga0180302_10000429_pt1 | contig 18130 bp, 21 predicted proteins | sample GuaBasSediGuay17_FD_121794 | JGI IMG/M metagenome (GOLD analysis project Ga0180302, IMG submission 121794) | Subseafloor sediment microbial communities from Guaymas Basin, Gulf of California, Mexico - Guay17, Core 4571-4, 12-15 cm | ecosystem: Environmental > Aquatic > Marine > Hydrothermal... | reverse complement strand
TCGGCTGACGCGGAGAAGATATGCGCTCGCGCTGGAGTAAGGAGAAGGACACGTGATGTGGAGGAGGATCTCGAGAAAGCTAGAAGCATTATCGGCGATAAGATTCCCTGGAACGTTTTAAGACCGTCGGTAAGAAAGGTTCTGGTAGAGGCTGCTAGAGAGAATGCCTCAGCGCACGTCGATGTGGTCGTAACCCAGGATATCCATAGGCTTATCAGGCTTTCTGGCTCGCTTAATGGAAAGACGGGATTAAAGGCAGCGCCGATAGATCCCAACAGCCTCGACGACTTCGATCCAGAATACGCGCCAGTAGCATTCCCTATGGATGAGGAGGTTCACGTCAAGATAATTAGATCGCATAGGGTCAGGCTCGCAGGCTTCGAGCTACCGCCAACCTCAAATAAGATCCTAAAACTCCCATTAGCCGTAGCAATTCTACTGCTCTGTAGGGGGGTGGCAACCCTACCCTAGATCATGAGCATAAACCTTTAAGGTATAGCCGATATCTCAGAACCTCGTTGGAGGATGGCCGAGAATCGGGAGGAGAATATCTACGAGATCCTAGTAGATCTATGGAGGAAGGAGAGGAGGATCGAGGGGCTGGCGAAGATCCCGGAGAAGCTGCCAGAAAAGCTTAGAGAATATGTTAGCGGGGTAAGGCAGTATCTAAGGGTCCCGGATAAAGAATCCCTATCAGCGGAGCTCAAGGAGGAGGCTGCAAGCGCCGTAGCAAAGCTGATGCAGGAGATATTTGGGCTAAGAATGCGAAAGCTGATCCAATACGCGTTAAAGGGGGAGATGCCGGAAAACCTATTCGACTTCGAGAAAAACATATACTCGAAGCTGGTGGGCATACTCAAAGAATATCGAGAACATGTTAAAGACTTGGTAACAGCAACAGCCTATCAAGACTGGGAGCAGATAAGCTCGAAATACGAAGTAGTTTATGTTCTCAAGGATATCCCGCCGTTCGTTGGCCCAAACCTAGAGGTCTATGGCCCGTATAAGGCTGGAGACCTCGCAGCATTACCGCCCGAGAACGCCAGCAACCTCGAGCTTGCAAATCTCGTGAGGATAATAAGAATCCTACAACCTAGAGATTAATCGTGACATCCTCTAGGATGATTTGTTAGACGGACTTGGTCTTGGGAGATTAATGGGGGGCTCTGCATATACTTCCTCTCCATCGATTGATAGTAGGATCGTTCCTATTATCAGCTCTCCGATCTGGGCGTCGTACGGCGTTAAGATCCTAAAGTAGTTCTTCTTCAGATCGAGGCTTATGAGCAGCCCTATTCCTGAGAATGATCCATTCGGGTCTCGTAGATAGCTTAGGATTCCGATCTTCTTCTTCGCAAGCTCTTCTAGAGCATCCACCGCCTCATCCAAGATCTCCCCGGAGTATTCCGAATATCTAGATAATAGTCCCCTGACATGCCTCGCTATCTCCCCCGGCTCATCGAATCCTGTAATCGTTTTCATCTTCACCCAGCTCGCCGGAATCTTTCTCACGATAGCCTTTCTCAAAAACCTCTCATAAGCTATCTCGCGTAGCCTTTTCCTAGCCTCCTGCGTCCTTTTCCTAACGTTTCTAGGAGGGGGTAAAACCTCATAATCTATCCCGAGTTTTTCGCAGCTTTCCCTAAGCTCGTCCGGCATGTCTCCTATCGCTGCTAGAAGCCCTGGTTTTAGTATGCTTAATAGCATCTCCTTATGCTTCAGGGCTTGAATCCCGGAGGTCCATCCATCGAGATCCGTAGACACGCCTACCCCAGGATATTTTTCTGAGATATAGCCTACCAGCCTTCTAACCGCTTCGAGATGCTTCTCGACGATCGGGGTTGGAGAGGTGTATCCCACGACTTCGCCGAACTCCATCTTATGATATGATATTTCTGGGGACGGCGTTCTAAGTAGCGTGCAGCCTATGGTAGTCGGCGGGCATATATTCGATTGACCTAGATCTAGGTCTAGATAAATCGCCGAGCCGTTTCTCCTCACGATATTATTCGCTATCAGGGTGGCGAGGCTCGTCTTCCCAGAATCGACGCCGCCATACACGCATATGCATGAAGGTTTCTCCGAAGCCTTTTCCGCAAAACTTCTCCACTCGCTTGGAATAGTATCTCCCTCGACGATCTCGAATCCCCCTCCCTCGCCATAAGCCACATCTATTATCGAATCCTCCTCAGCATAGATCGGTCTAGATCTCCAGCTCTTAACGATCAACCTCCTCCTCGAGGATAGCGGGCATCCCAAGACAGAAGCTCTTCCCTCCACGAGTATCGCGGATGCCGGGCCATGAAGGAGTAGCGTATTCCCTTTACTAACCTTAACCCTATCCATATTATTCCCCTCCTACCCCGCTATTCCAGCCTGAGCAGGTTTTTCAGAGAGAGTATTAAGGCTGAATATTCATCCTTGCTCATGCCCTTGATCTTCGGTAGCAATCCCCTGCTTGTAAAAGATTCGTCGCAGACCATGATCGTAACCTCCTCCCCCCTTAATTCTTTCTCGAGTTTATGGAGAGCTTCCTTAACCGCTTTAAAATCCGTCGCGGCTCCGACGATGATATATTTCCTCTCGGCATCTTCATGTCTCTTGATAAATTTTCTGACTTCTTCTGCTAGCTCGTCGAGCAGGCCGTATCTACTGGTCTTGACAAGCTTGTTATCGATAAAATATGCGACTCCGAGGTTTTTTCCAGGATCTATCGCTACTAGGACGGTTTTATATCCTGATCCAGCGATAGCCGTCTCATATGCTTTCTCCACGAGCTCCTCGATCGAGCGGAAATCCTCGACATAGAATGCTTTTTCATCCTTTAGGAGTCCTTCAGTCCTCTTCCCTATTACGACCCTAACATCTAATGGCAACTCTCTCGGATCTGCGATGTGGATCAGCTCGGCATTATACTCCTTGATAAGCCTGCGGATCTTTGAGGCGAGTCTAAGATCTAGCGTTACGAGCCCTATCCTAGGTCGATGGCTCCTCAAGGCTCCCACCCCAGTCTTACGGGGTATTCTATATTTATTAGCCGCTCGCCTTTTAATGAATCGGGAGAGCGGAGTAGGCCGCTTGGATGGAGTGTGGGTGAGATGGGGCGTAGGAGAAGGAAGATAATTAAACGCGTTGTGAAGCCCTTCCCGAAGATATTCGTCTGCCCGCTATGCAACGAGCTAGCGGTAGCAGTCTATCATGAAGAAGGCTCTGATAAGGCTAAGGTGATATGTGGGAATTGTAAGGCGAGTGCCGAGGTTCGATGGCTTCCATCCTACATGCCCGTAGACGCCTATGCCGAGTTCTATGATATAGTTACCGGGGCGAGGAAGCCCGCCGAGGAAGCTGTTCAGCAGGCAAGCTCGGAAGCCCAATCAGCACAGCAATCTCCTCAAGAACCGGCTCAAGAAATCACCGAATCTGAGGATAGAGGTGAAATCCGTGAAGCAGTTGAAGATAGGGAAGGTTGAGGAGTATCTATTGAAGAAGCTGGAGGCGGGCGAGAAGCTCCACCTACTACTACTGGATCCCGAGGAATCGCCCGCCGATCAAGCCGCTGGAATCGCTAGAGAGGCGGAGAAGGCCGGATCAGACGGCATAATGGTTGGAGGCTCCACCTTCTTCTCACAATCCCTTCTAGACGAATTTGTTAAGTCGCTAAAATCGTCGGTATCGATCCCGGTGATAATATTCCCAAACAATATAACGAGCATAACAAGATACGCCGACGCGATATGGTTCATGAGCCTGCTAAATAGCGTAGACCACTACTTCATAATAGGCGCGCAATCCCAGGGAGCGGTCCTCGTAAAGCAGTATGGTTTAGAAGCAATCCCGATGGGCTATATCGTATTCGGAGGCGATACGGCGGTCTCGGCCATGGGCAGGGCTTTACCGCTACCACCGGATCGCGGAGAGGTCGCAGCATGCTATGCCCTCGCAGCACAATACCTCGGAATGAGATTCGTCTATCTCGAGGCAGGCTCCGGCGCTAGGAAGCCCTTACCTCCATCAACTATAAAAGCTGTTAGAAAGGCGGTCGAGATCCCGCTTATCGTCGGCGGAGGAATTAGAAGCCCTGAAGCGGCTATAAGCGTTTTGGAGGCTGGAGCCGATATAATAGTAACCGGGACCATCGCTGAGGAAAGCTTGGAGAGATGTAAAAGCATAATCGCGGCAATCAAGAATTTCCGAAGCAGGTCTTAGAGGTTGGAGCGGTCTTTAATCCTTAAAGAACGCCATAACGGTCTTTAGTCATGCCGGATCCGCGAGTCTCCAAGCTCGCAAAACTGGTGGTGGAATACTGCGTTTCGATTAAGCCGGGCGATGAGGTCCTGCTCAAAGCAGGGGTCGAGGCGATACCCCTCGTAAGAGAGATCGTTAAGGAGACTGTCAGCAAGGGAGGCTACCCACATATAATACTCAGCGAGAGCGGGATCGATGAGATATTTTACAGATATGCGCCGGAGCCTGTTCTAAAGCATCTATCTCCTATAGAAAAATTCATCCAGGAGAAGATCGATGTCTCGATATCGGTTATATCCGATAGCCATAGCAAGCCTCTAGTCGGAATAGATCCGGATAGAATCAGGATTAGAAGGGCGGCTAGAGCCGAGCTAACCGAGATATTCATGAGAAGACAGGCGACTGGAGAGCTTAGATGGAATGTTACAATCTATCCTACGAACGCGCTTGCTCAGGAAGCCGGCATGGGGCCAATAGAATATGAAGAATTCATCTACCGCGCTTGCATGGTCGATAAGCCCGATCCGATAGGCGAGTGGAGGAATAAGGCGAGAGAGCAGGAGCGCATAATATCCCTCCTTAGCAAGATTGATGAGCTTAGAATAGTCTCCGAGGATACAGATCTTCTTCTAAAAGTTGGTGGGAGGAAGTGGATAAACGATGATGGAAGGCATAATATGCCCGCCGGAGAGGTATTCACAGCTCCTGTAGAGGATAGCGTTGAAGGCTTCATCAAATTCAGCTTTCCGGCGGTCTGGGGAGGATTCGAGGTCGAGGGTGTTAAGCTAAAGTTTGAGAGAGGGCGTGTAGTCGAAGCCCATGCTGAGAAGGGAGAGGATAAGCTAAGGAAGATCCTCGAGACGGATGAAGGCGCTAAAAGGCTAGGCGAGGTCGCATTCGGGCTAAATTATAACATAACTAGGCAGACGAAGCAGATTCTCCTCGACGAGAAGATCGGCGGAACCATGCACCTCGCCCTAGGAGCAGCATACCCGGACACCGGCGGAGTGAATAAATCCTCAATCCACTGGGATCTAATAATAGACCTGAAACATGGAAAAGTCTATGGCGATAAAGATCTAATCTACGAGAATGGCAGATTCATACATTATTAAGACCTTATATTGGAGTATATGCCTCTGTGATCAGGGTTCATGGAGCCGTTTGAGCGAGTCTCAACAGGAATACCGAAGCTTGATCAAATGCTCGGCGGAGGACTGCTTAAGGGCAGAACGTATCTCGTGACGGGAGAGACGGGTGTGGGGAAGACGATCCTAAGCCTGCAATTCCTCTTAGAGGGATTGAAGAATAATGAGCAGTGCATCTACGTATCCCTCGATGAGCGTATCGAAGGAGTTTTAAGAGGAGCTTTATCGCTCGGATGGAATTTCTGGGAATATATTGATCAAGGATTATTCCATCCCTTCGAGCTAAGATTATATGCCGAGGATCTTAGAAGATTCGGGAAAGAGAGTAAGGCTTTCGTCGAGGCGTTGGCGAAGATCGCGCGGGGCAGAAATATTAGCAGGATAGTCTTGGATCCGATCTCGGCTCTGGCGGCTGGAGCGAGGGATGAGCTGGTTATAAGAGAGTATCTTAGGGAGATTGTGAATATGATAGAGGAGCGATTCGGGGCGACAACCCTGCTGACATGCGATATACCGACGGGATCGAATAGGCTTAGCAGATTCGGGTTCGAGGAGTTCCTTTCATCAGGCGTGATCGTCCTAGGCATAGTCAGATTTTATGGAAAGCTTCTGAAAACGATCTACGTAAGGAAGATGAGGTGGAGCAAGGCGGATTCATCAATATACACCTTCGAGATAAGACCCGTCGAGGGGATAGTCATACTTCAACCCCTCTCGGAGCAGATGGATGAGAAAATGGTAAGCAAGCTCTAGGATCCATTTTTCTAACCGGGGGCGGGGTGGATCTAATTATGGGTAAGGTTTCGAAGGGGGTTAAGTGCTCGGTTGTAGGCTGCGAGAATAGAGCCGTGAAATCGATCTCAGCCCAGAGAATACCCTCAAGTATGAAGGTCGAGGCCATGGGTAGGCGAGCCTACCTCTGCGAAAAACACTGGAAAGAGTTTAAGAAGCTGACGAAGGATGAGCGTAGGATTGAAAGATTACGTTATACCGGTCTATAGGATGGTGTTGAGGAGATGAAGATCCTGCAACTTCACGTGGACTATGTGGAGTTCGAGCCTATACAGCCCGAGAGCAGCATCTACGAGGAGGTTGAGAAGAAGGTCTACCGGATTGAGGATGCATTACTGCTCTTAACCTGCGTCGAGAGGGGGGATGGGCGTAAGCTTGCCGAGGAGGCGATTCGAGATGCGGCGGAGTTTATGGAGAAGCTTAAGATCTCCAAGCTAGTGATATACCCCTATGCTCATCTAAGCACGAACCTCGCCCCTCCAAGCGACGCCCTCTCGATCTTAAACGCTATGAGGAGGGAGGCTAAGAAGCGGGGACTGGAAGTCTATTCAGCGCCATTCGGATGGAATAAGCGGCTGGCGATAGCGGTTAAAGGGCATCCATTAGCTGAGCAGCTAAGAAGCTATACGTCGGAGGCGGTTGAGGGGAAGGAGGCTGAGGAGGTTCCTCAAGCCCTCCTACTCGAGGAGAAGCTAGAGTCCTACTGGTATATCCTAACCCCGGATGGGAGAATGATTCCGGTTAGCGAGTTCGACTTCGCAGGCCACGAGAACTTGGAGGCGTTCGCAAAGTATGAGATGCAGAAGTCTAGAGCTGTTCTCGAGCAGCCGCCCCACGTCTCCTTGATGAAGAGGCTTGAGATAGCGGACTACGAGCCCGCCAGCGACCCCGGGAATCTGAGATGGTATGCGAAGGGGAGGCTGATCAAGAGTCTGCTCGAACAATACGTTACCCAAAAGGTTATCGAGTATGGGGGAGTGGAGGTCGAGACGCCCATAATGTATGATATGGGTCATCCGGCCTTGAAGAAGTATCTTCACAAGTTTCCGGCCAGGCAGTATGTTATCCCGGTTGAGGATAAGAGGTATTTCCTAAGGTTTGCCGCATGCTTCGGCCAATTCCTCATCGCAAAAGACATGCAGCTATCCTATAGGCATCTCCCGATCCGGCTCTACGAGCTAACCCGGTATAGCTTTCGAAGGGAGAAGAGTGGAGAGCTCGTCGGCTTGAAGAGGCTTAGAGCATTCACCATGCCCGATGTCCATGCGATATGCAGAGACCTAGAGCAGGCTAAAGAGGAGATGAAGAAGAGGCTTAAGCTAAGCCTAGAAGTTATGGAGGGAATAGGCTTGACGAAAGAAGATCTAGAGATGGCGATAAGATTCACGAAAGACTTCTACGAGCAGAACAAGGACTTCATATTCGAGCTCGTAAGAATGTTCGGGAAACCCGTTCTGGCGGAGATGTGGAGCGAGCGATACTTCTACTTCACCCTAAAATGGGAGTTCAACTTCGTCGATTGCCAGCGAAAAGCAGCGGCGTTATCGACGGATCAGATAGACGTCGAGAACGCCAAATCCTATGGAATAACCTATGTTAATGAGAGGGGCGAGAAAGAATACCCGATAATACTCCACTGCTCCCCGAGCGGGGCTATAGAGCGGGTGATCTACGCACTCTTGGAGAAGGCGTATAAGGTTATGGAGCGGGGCGGCAAGCCCATGCTCCCCCTATGGCTATCGCCCACCCAGGTAAGGCTGATCCCAGTAAAATCCGAATACCTCCAAGACTGCCTAAAGCTTCTAAACGAATTCGAGAAGAACGAGATTAGAGCAGATATCGATGATAGGGATGAGTCTCTCGATAGGAGGATAAGGGATGCGGAGACGGAGTGGATACCCTATGTGATAGTTTATGGTGAGAGGGAGAGGAAGAGCGGAATGCTTAGCGTTAGGATACGCGAAGAGGGTGGAGGAATTAGGAGGATGAAGCCGGAGGAGCTGATAAAGGAGATCAGGGAGAAGACTAGAGGTAAGCCATTCAAAAAGCTTCCCCTACCAAAGCTGCTATCAGCAAGACCATCATTTAGATGAGGTATCCAATTTTCTAGGCTTAGGTAGGATTATCACCCCCTCCTCCGGATCCCCCACCTCTAGATACTCGCCCCTAAGATAGTAGAGGCCGATTAAAGCGCATATCGCGGCATCGAGCAGATGCTGATCCGCATCCTCCGGAATATTCTTTAATCCTTGGGCGGCTAAAGCCTCTCTAAGAACCCTCCTACCCATCCTCTTTGGGGGAAGATTCAGAAGCCTCCTAGCCCCGGTCGGAAAAACCTCTATCACCTTATAGCCCTCCCCCTCTAAAACCCTTCTCAATCTCATAGCACGCTCCGTTAAAGCCTTCATAGACTTGAGAAGCGGAGATAACGGCCTAGCCCCAAGCCTCATAACCTCCCGCTCACAACTCCTAAACATCCCCTCCCTAGGAAAACTCAGCGGAGCATCAATAGCAATAACCTCCGGACGCCTCTCAAAAATGAATGAAAGAATCTCCTCATCCCCTCCAGCCTTAGTAAGCTCGCATACAAGCCGAGTATCAAGATAACATAACCCGGTAACCCTTCTAGGTAAGCCAGCCAAATCAACGCCAACAACCCCAAACCCCATCACTTGGCACACAGGAAACAAACCATAAATAAATCTAGAAAAGCCTCTAGGATAGGGGCCCGTAGCTCAGCCAGGTGGAGCGCCGGGCTCTTAACCCGGGGGTCGGGGGTTCAAATCCCCCCGGGCCCGTCCATGCCCACTAACAGTAACTCTTTACCCTATAAACGGTGTTCCAGCTATTTTTGAGAGCCTCGAATACATCGGCTTAAGAATAGGATATCGGAATGCTCCGAGCGATTATAGGAGAGATGTATATTCCCTACGAGGTAAGCAAAGCATAACCCGGTGAAGCTATCCGCGATACTGTCTGTGGCTCGGCGCAGAATCAACCGAGCATCTAGTGGGCGATGCAAATAATAGAAGAGGGAGGAGAGGTTAAGAAAACATTTACCGCTCTCAAGGAAGGCTACTTGCATGTATAACTTGGTAGTTTCCCTGGAGGGAGAACCGTACACTCCGGACTATTCCTAAGCTGATGAGTCTCGGGTCCGGGTGGGCTATAGATCACTATAAACCTCGCTGGCTCCACGCTTATGCACCCTCCCGAATGCTCTACCCCCGGCGGTATATGAACCCAGGATCCAGGAGGAGCTTCATAACGCTCCTCCTTATCTCCGTAGTAGAAGATTACCTCTAGGACGCCTGATAAAACATAGAACATCTCCTCGACGCCGGGATGGCTATGCCTCGCATGCTCCGTTCCCGGAGGAATAACCGTTAATCCAAGGCTGAAGTTCTTACCTATCAACCATTGCTGGGTCCCCCATTCGAAAACCAGCGTTTCTAAGTCTTTGGGTCTATATACTTTTCCTTTATTCTCGCTCATAACGGTTATTTCCTTGCATGGGATATAAATCCTCCTCCTGGGAAGTACGCGTTTTTCAGAAGTATTCGTAGGCGTTTAGAGCTTCAAGCTAATTTAAATACGGAGGAAAATGTGATCTTTCGCTGAAAGATGTGCGGTAACGTGGTATCGAGCGAGCTAGTGTATCGAGGTAAGGCGGTATCGTTGAAAAAAGAGGAGGTGCTGCTTCCCTCTGGAAAGAAAATTTATCGAGAAATAGTCATCCATCGAGGGGCTTCGGCGATAATTCCGGTGATGGATAATGGTGATATAATCTTTGTTAGGCAGTATAGGCATCCGATAGGAGAGTATATTCTCGAGATTCCCGCCGGGACTCTTAAGGAGGGTGAGGATCCGGAGGCTTGCGCTAGGAGGGAGCTTGAGGAGGAGACGGGCTACAGGGCTGGCGAGCTGATTCACCTCCTAACGATCTATCCAAGCCCGGGTTATAGTAGCGAGAGGCTCCACCTCTATCTTGCGAGGAAGCTTGAGAAAGGTAGTCAAAATCTGGAGGCTGATGAGGATATCTCGATAACGTTTCTAAGCCTTGAAGATGCTTTGGAGGCGATTAGGGAGCGGCGGATAAGGGATGCGAAGACGATCGTGGGAATACTCTACTATAGCCTCTTTGTTAAATGAGCCATGTTAGAAATGCCTGTAGCCCTTCTTCTCGAGCTTTATCCATCTTCCATCCCATCTAACTCTGATCCCGCCTTCCTCCACGGCTCTACCGATGACAAATAGTCTTCCACCAGCTCTCTCGACAGCTTTAATCGCCTCATCAAGAAAATCGGGTCTTATCGTCAGAACCAGCTCGTATTCCTCACCGCCATAAAACACCAGATCGAATAGGTTTGCTCCAAACTTTTCAGCATATCTTCTAGCATCAGCGCTTATCGGCGGATTCTCGATGATGAATCCAACATTATTAAGCCTCGCGAGCTCGTAGAGGGATTCCGCAAGCCCATCGCTAGAATCGATTGAAGATGTTATCGCTGGGGTCTTCGCAAGCTCTAACGCCTCCCTAACCCTCGCGATGGGTCTAGAGAATTTCTCGATAACCCTGCTGGCAAGCGGGTCGTTTCCCAGCTTGTTGAGAAGGGCGTGTAAGCCCGCCGCCTGGGCTCCGAACTCGCCCGTCGTGGCCAAAATATCTCCGGGTCTAGCTCCGAGCCTCGAGAACGTCCTCTCCGCCTTACCTAGGCATATTACGTCTATTACGATCTCGTTTCCGGAGTTTAGATCTCCCCCTATGATCCTTCCATCGTAAAATCCTGCCGCCTCCTCGAACCCCCTCCATAGCTTCTGGAAGTCTTCTAACGACATCTCGGATGGAAGCATTAAGGAGATTAGATATGCTAGCGGCTTCCCGCCCTTAGCAGCTATATCGCTTGTAGCGGAGCTTATGGCCTTAAAGCCTACATCCTCGAGCCTCATTCCGGCTGGTATATCCGTTGATTCTGCAAGCATATCGCAAGCCACGAGCAGCCTACCTCTAAACAGTAGATCGGCTGCATCATCGCCGGGTGGTAATGATGCTCCCTCGCACTCCTCGATCCTCCTAGTAATCCATTCGATAAGCCCTCTCTCGCCTATATCTCTAAGCCTCTTAGCCAAAGGGATCCTAGCCCCCAATCAACTCCACTATGCCAGCTCATTAGGGTTCCTAGCGGCGCCGCCCACGCCTATGACGAGAATATCCTATGGATGAGTGTTTTGAGACACCATGAAGCGTAGGCTGCGATCTCCCCGCCTCCAAGCTTCGATTCGCCAGCCCTCCTAGGCATGAATCTAAGCGGATACTCCTCTATCCTACATCCAGCCGAGTGGAGTAGATGGAGGAGCTGGACTTGGAAAACGTATCCGGATTTTAGCTCTGAGAGCCTATCGATGATCCTTCTAAGAGCCTCCGCCCTGATGACCCTAAATCCGGAGGTCGCATCCCTAACCCTCACCCCAGTCGAGATTCTCGCTAATAGGTTCGCCCCCCGGCTAATCAAAACTCTTCTAAAGCTGCCCTCAACCCAGCATCCACCACTAATATACCTAGAACCTATGACGACATCTACTCCTCGAGCCTCCGCATACTCGAGCATCTCTAGAAGAGTCTTTGGGGGATGGCTTCCATCAGCATCCATCTCGCAGATATACTCCGCCCAACCATGTCTTTCCAAAGCTCTTTTAAAGCCGTCGATATAAGCCGAGCCTATCCCAAGCTTCCCAGACCTCTTCAAAACCTCGACCCCGCCTCGTTTAGCTGCAATCTCCTCCGCGACCTCCGCAGTTCCATCAGGGCTATTATCATCGACCACTAGCACGAGCGCCCTCCATCCAGCATCCTTCAGAAGATCTAAAATCTCGGGCAGAAGCCAACGTATATTCTCAGCCTCGTTATAGGTCGGCATAACGATAACAACGCTCTTCAAGCTAAGGAGAGAAGATTAAACTGGGATAAAAACCAACCCAGTGAATAGAGGATTGATAAGCCCCGGGCGGGCTTCGAACCCGCGGCCTGCGGCTTTCCCGCATTATAGTTGTTACAAGGCCGCCGCTCTACCAGCTGAGCTACCGGGGCCGTTTTTAGGGATGCCTTGCCTCGATTTAGATTTTATACCTTATGCTATTAGGGTTAAGGCTGCTAGAATCGTTACTACTGCTAGGATTAGGGTGAAGAGTTGGGGCTTTAGCTTTTCCGAGGCTTTTAGCAGGATGCTTATGGCCGCTATCGAGGTTAGTAGGGCTACCGTCATCGAGGTGAGTATGATTGTCGGGGGGATGAATGCTACGGCTCTCCTGTGAAGAGCTTCTACGTAAAGCGCTCCTCCGAGCGTTGCCGGTATGCTCATTAGAAATGATAGCCTTAACGCCGTCGCCGGGTTATAGCCTAGCATTAATAGGGCGAGTATCGTCGTCCCGCTCCTACTTATACCGGGGAGAGCCGAGAATCCCTGAGCGATCCCAGCGAAAAATCCATCCCGAATCGGGTTTAGATCCTTGGATCCTTCTCCGGGTTTCAGCCGATTTTTAAGCCATAACATTATGCTCATGATCATGTAGAGAAAGCCTATCACCAGCATCGATAGGTTTTCGTATTCCTTCAGGGTCTCAACCGCTAGGGATGCGAAAGGTATCGCTAGGATGCCCGTGACGAGGGTTGATACTATTAGGAATACGAGGATTTTCCTTCCCTCGCCTCTATGCTTGACCCCTCGCAAAGCTTCGAGGAGATCTCTGCGCAGGTAGATCGCTGCTGCCGCCGCCGTCGCGCCGTTTAGAAAGAGTCCGAGTAGATATGCTTGCGATGCCGGATATCCAGCCCAGTAGAATAGTAGTAGCAGAATAGTCTTGCTGCTTACAGGAATCCACTCGAAGACCCCCTGAGCTAGACCTGAACCGACTCCGAGCATTAGATCCCAGTATCCAGCCAATATTCCTCAGACTTCAAAACCCGGGGGAGATGATATATTCTCCGCCCCCCGGCTCCATTAAAGGCTGAAATATGCTGGTGTAGATGAGGTATCTCGAGAGAAGGGTGATAATCCTCCCTAGGAAGCTCGTGGAGAAGTCTTGCAGGATCTGCGGCAGGCGGTCTAAGCTAATATCGGAGAGCATCGGCGTATGCGTCGATTGTCTGAGGAGTAGACCCGACGAAGCCTTAACCTATGCTGAGGAATCCCATCGAAGAAGTAGAATGAGGTTTAATCTTCCTCCCCAGCCTCCGAAGACTCCGGGCGGGATAAGATGCGGGCTATGTAGCGCTGACTGCATAATCGGCGAGGGCGAGGTCGGATACTGCGGACTTAGAAGAAATAAGGGCGGCCGCCTCGAATCCATGGTCGATAGCGAGCACGGTCTACTCCACTACTATCTAGACGCCCACGTGACGAATTGCTGCGCTGCATGGTTCTGCCCGGCTGGGACGGGCGCAGGCTACCCCGAGTATGCCGCTAGAAACGGGCCAGAATACGGCTACTATAACCTCGCCCTATTCTTCTATGGATGTAGCTTCGACTGCCTATTCTGCCAAAACTGGTCTCATAAGCGATTGGGCGAGGGCGGCCGGGTATCCGCAAGCGAGCTCGTAAAATATACCCTAGCCGATAGCAGGATCACCTGCTGGTGCTGGTTCGGCGGATCGCCGGAACCCCAGCTACCCTTCGCGATAAACGCCTCTAAGAGGATACTCGAGGAGAAGCCTGAGAATAGGATCATGAGGATATGCTTTGAATGGAATGGCTGCGGAGATAAGAACCTCGTCAAGAAGGCTGGCGAACTCGCCTACATCAGCGGAGGAAATATAAAATTCGATCTAAAAGCCTATACGCCGAGCGTCCATAAAGCCCTTACTGGAAGAGATAATAAGCGAACGCTCGAGAACTTCGAGCTGATCTATCGGGAATTCTATGAGAGGAGGCGCGGATTACCCGTCCTGAACGCGACGACGCTCCTCGTCCCTCATTACGTCGATGAATACGAGGTCTCGAGGATCGCCGAGTTCATAGCGAGCCTAGACCCCGAGATCCCCTACAGCCTCCTAATATTCCATCCAGACTACCTTATGAGCGATGTAACGATAACTCCTAGAAGCCAGGTTGAGAGATGCTATCAGGCAGCCAAGAAATATCTGAAAAACGTGCATATCGGAAATATAGCCCTCCTCGGATTAGCCGAGGCCGAGCTTTAAGATTTCGCCAAAAAGATAAATCTCGCAGAGATTAGAAAAAGACTTTGAATAGATGGCTGAGGTCGAGATCCTCGTCAAGCCTCCTAGCAAGAGAGCCGCTAGAGAAGCGTTGGAAAAAGTTAGGGAGGTCAGCCCCCAAGCGATATTATTCAATCTGCCAGAGAATGTAACCGATCTCGTAGCTGAACTAGCGTCTGGGATGATCAGCTATGAAGAATTCTTAGAAGAGGTCAGGGGTAGGCTTCCAGAGCCTCCTAACGCCTGGTTTAAAGGCTATGAAGAGATCCTAACAAACCTATACAGGATTGTCGGAAGAAGCCTAGACGTATATTGTTATGGGGATCCCCTCACCTTTAAGATCGATTCTGAAAAATCTCTTCAACTAGCCCTCCTCACGCTCAGAAGCATGGTTACCGGCAGGATAGACGTGGATGAATGGCTTAAGATTCTCCGCGAGAGGGCGACGGTGGAGGAAGCTGCATCCAAGAGGGAGGCCGAGAAGGTGGCAGAAATCTCGACCAGCTATGAGAAATCGATATGCATCTCCGACTCCATGCCATCTCATATCAGAAAGAGGCTGAAGGAGAAGGGCGTTAAGCTCAAGGTGCATTATCTAGGCCAGCCATACCACTTCACGCCAATAGAAATTCTCAAGCGAAAGCTGGCCAAAGGAGACGTAGACGAAGAGGAGGTAGAGCATCTTATCAGAGAGCATATAAACTTCGTCCGGGAATATCTCTATCGAAAATCCCTCCCAGAAGCAGTCGAAGAATGGAGCATGAGAAAATTATACTGGATCAATAAAAGATAGCTCAGGCTATCGTAATCTCATTCCAAAGAATGGTCTTATCTCCAGCATCAACGTCCATCCGGCTACGGGAAGTTTATCTTATAATTTCAGCGGATCACATCCATGAAAGCAGTCCTAATCGTGGTAGATCTCCAAGAGAGGCTGATAAAGCATATACCGGATAGAGAGGCTATTATAAGAAACTCCGTCAAGCTCGTTAAGGCGTGTAAGCTTCTGGGGATCCCCATAATATTGACGAAGCAGATCAAGCTGGGTGATATTGTAGAGGAGATCCGCGAGATCGCTGAGGGAAAGCCGATCGTTAAGTCGAGCTTTAGCTGCGTTAAATGCGATGATTTCCTAAGGAGGCTCGAGGAGGCGAAGCCTGAGAGATGCATCCTAGTGGGGATAGAGGCTCATATCTGCATACTTCAAACCGCCATCGACTTGATGAACCTAGGATATAAGGTCTATGCGGCCCTAGACTGCATAGGATCGAGAAGAGCATACGATAAGGAGGTCGCCATCCTAAGAATGCTTCAGGAAAGCGTAATCCCGGCGACCTCGGAAGCGATAATCTACGAGCTTGTTGAGACGGCGGAGCATGAGAAGTTTAAGGAGGTTTTAGAAATCGTGAAATCCTAGGCATTTAGCTCGATAGCCTTAACTCATGCTCGGATAGGTCTAAGGGTATGGCCTGTGAGAGCTTTGAGGATCTGGTGAAGAGGCTGGGTGGAGAGATTCTAGAGCTTAAGACCTCTGTCAAGACCGTTGAGCAAGCTTCTAGAGCAACCGGGGTCGATCCAAGCCAGATAATAAAATCGATGCTATTGATCTCCGAGAAGGAGGGCGCGATACTCGCGATCGTCGATGGAAGATCTAGGGTGGATCTCGAGAAGCTTAGCCTAAGGTTCGGCAGGACTAGGCTAGCCTCTCCCAAGGAGGTTAAAAAGCTCACAGGCTATGAGGTTGGAGAGCTCCCCCCGATAGGTCTTCCCATAAAAACCGTGATCGATCCCAAGGTTCTTGAAAAGAGCTATGTTATCGGGGGTGGAGGGGCGATAAACCGGCTGATAAAGATCGATCCTAAGAAGATTCTCGAGGTTCAGAAGGCGGAGATAATGGAGATCTCGAGATAGGCGGCTCGCCGTATCCTAATATATGGAGGCTGAGAATAGAATTCGGAGTCTCATGGAGAAGACGATAATGCTCGAGGCTAGAAGCGGGGCAACGCCGGATGAGGTTAGGGAGATTGCTAGGCTTGAGGGGGTCGATCCCAATAAGCTCCGGGACAGGCTTTGTGATGGAAGGGTGGTTATCCCGCGTAACCTGAGGAGGGTTAGGAGGGTTAAGCTGATCGGGGTTGGAGAAGGCTTATCCACGAAGGTTAATGCGAACATAGGAACGAGCACAACCGTGATAGATCTAGACATGGAGCGGGAGAAGGCTAGGACTGCGGTAAAATATGGCGCTGATACGATAATGGATCTAAGCATCGGCGGAAATCTAGCCGAGATCCGGAGAATCCTATTAAAAGAATCGGAGCCCCTCCCCTTCGGAACGGTCCCAACCTATCAAGCCTATCTGGAGGGCGTTAGCATATCTGGATCGCTTCCGGATGAAGATCTATTCCTGAAAACCGTTGAAGAACATTTGAAGAGCGGGGTCGATTTCATGACCATACACGCTGGCTTAAGCAGAGATCTAGCGGAGAAGGCGGTGAAGAGCGATCGCATAGAGCCTATAGTTAGCAGGGGAGGGGCGATGCTCGCAGCATGGATGCTCGAAACAGGAGATGAGAACCCGTATCTAAAGAACTGGCAGTATCTCCTCGAACTCTTCGCAGAATACGACGCCGTCATAAGCCTAGGCGACGCCCTCAGACCCGGAAGCATAGTAGATGCATTAGACGAGCTTCAGATAGCCGAGCTAATAACGAATGCGAGGCTCCTAGAAGAAGCTAGAAAGCACGGAGTCCAGGTGATGGTGGAAGGACCCGGCCACGTCCCGTTAAATAAGGTGGCTACCGACATCCGGCTGATGAAAAGCCTAACTAGGAACGCTCCATACTACGTCCTCGGCCCGCTCGTAACCGATATATCCCTAGGCTATGATCATATAGCCTCCGCGATCGGGGCGGCCATCGCAGCAGCCGAGGGCGCGGATCTAATCTGCTATCTGACTCCAGCCGAGCATCTAAGCCTACCAACTCCCGAGCAGGTTAAAGAGGGGATTATAGCGGCTAGAATCGCAGCCCACGCAGGGGATATAGTAAAGCTCGGTGAAAGAAGTCTAAGAAAAGATTTAGAGCTCAGCAAGTATAGGGCGAGGCTGAACTGGAGCGAGATGATACGCCGAGCCTTAGATCCCGAGAAAGCCGAGAAGATCTATAGCCAATTTGGAGAAAGGAGCAAGGCATGCAATATGTGCGGAAACCTATGCGTATTCCTCATCCTATCAAGGTATCTGAGCAAAAGCTAAGACTCCGGTTTAAATAAAGTCTCTCAGACTAATTATCGTGCATGAATGGGCTTTAGCCGAGGCGGTAATCTCCGCAGCATCTAAGCTAGCTGAAGAACGCGGGCTGAAAAGAGTTAAGCTCATCAGGCTTAGGATAGGCGAGCTCCAGCAGATAGATCTAGAGGTCTTCAAATACGCTCTAGACCAGATCGCGAGGGAGAGGCTTCCGGAAGCGAGATTCGAGATGACGGTCGAGGATGCGGAGTTTAGATGCCGGGTATGCGGTAGGGTTTGGAGGTTTAGGAGGGATGAATTGGATCCAAGCGTCCAGGAGGCGATCCACGTAATTCCGGAGGTTGCACACGCCTTCCTAAAATGCCCGAGCTGCGGTAGCTCGGATTTTGAGGTGATTAAGGGTAGAGGCGTAAGCATCGAGAGTATGGTAGGTGAGGCTGATCAATGATTGATCCCAGGCTAAGCATTATAGACGAGAGGTTA
>Ga0180302_10000427_pt1 | contig 18171 bp, 20 predicted proteins | sample GuaBasSediGuay17_FD_121794 | JGI IMG/M metagenome (GOLD analysis project Ga0180302, IMG submission 121794) | Subseafloor sediment microbial communities from Guaymas Basin, Gulf of California, Mexico - Guay17, Core 4571-4, 12-15 cm | ecosystem: Environmental > Aquatic > Marine > Hydrothermal... | reverse complement strand
CTTCTCCATATCACTCTTCTTAACCCTACGCACAGCCAGGATGCCAGCCTTAGCCAAGTAGTACTGAGCCAAGTCATCAATACCCTTCTGACAAAACACAACATTAGCACCAGCAGCCCTAATCTTCTCAACCATATCCTTCAGGAGCTTGGCCTCCTCCTCCAGGAACATCTGCATCTGCTCTGGACTGCTAATTCTTATCTCGGCGTCGATCTCGGTCTTCTCGACCTCTAGTGGCGCGTCGATCAGCGCTATCTTGGCATTCTCAATCCTCTTAGGCATGTCTGGGTGAACCACCTCCTTGTCGATTATGATGCCGTAGACGAGCTTGGTGTCGAGGAAGGAGCCTCCCTTCTTCTTCACTATCTGCACGTGGTCGATATCCGCTACTATCTCCTCACCCCTCTTCTCGGCTATCTGCTTGACAGCCCTAACCGCTATATTGGCTAGGTGCTCTCTGAAGGCGGCTACGGCCTTGCCCCTCATAGCAGTCATCGCGACCTTCTTGAGCATCTCCTCATCCTCTATGTCCACCTTGACGGCCCTGTTCCTCAGGATCTCCTCAGCCTTCTCGAGGGCCTTCTTGTAGCCAGCTATGATGACCGTGGGATGTATGTTCTTGTCTAAGAGCTTCTCAGCCTCCCTGATGAGCTCACCCGCTAACACGACGGTGGTAGTCGTGCCATCGCCTACCTCGTCATCCTGAGCCTTAGCGATCTCGACGAGAAGCTTAGCCACTGGGTGCTGCACATCCATCTCATCGAGAATAGTAGCTCCATCATTGGTTATCGTGACGTCCCCGAGGCTGTCAATAAGCATCTTGTCCATGCCTTTGGGGCCGAGCGTAGTCTTCACAGTCTCAGCTATCGCTTTAGCGACCATGAAGTTAAGAGCCATCGCCTCCTTACCGGTCTTTCTCGTAGTGCCCTCCTTCAATATGAGTACAGGGACTCCGCCTAACTGCGCTAGCTGGGCCGGCTGGGCCGACATGGTCACACCGTGAGGTGGAACTATCACTTCTATTTATACCTTTCTCCTAAGGCGCGAGCGAGGCTGCCCACCTAGTGTAGAGGAACCTCCTTATCGCCATCTCAACATCCTCGCTCTTCACAGTCCTCCTTTTGGCATGCTTAGCCATCTCAACAGACTCCCTAGCAATATCCCTGGCTAGTCTCTCGACGAAGTCCCTCAGCCTCCTAGCGGCCTCCTCGCTAACCCTATACCCCCCCTCCTGCCGTAGTATCCTCTCTATCGGCGCCAGCGGTATCTCGTGAGAATCGCCCCTCTCCCTCCTCCCCATCGCTGCTATTAAGGCCGGTGCATGGAAAACTTTATCCTCTCAGCCCCAAGAGGGGGAGGGGTGATAGCGTGGGCAAGGTGCGCCCCGCGTACATAAAGAACACCGCTAGGATGCTGCTGGAGAAGTATCCAGACAAGTTCACAGACGACTTCGAGCATAACAAGCGCGTAGTAGGCGAACTCATACAGACTAGTAAGCGGGTTAGAAATAGGATCGCTGGCTACATAACTAGGCTAGTGAAGAGGAGGCAGAAGCTGAAGGCGCTGGAAGAGGCTGAGCGAGGAGAGATCTCATCAGTGGAGGAGGGAGAAGCTTTATGAGAGCTACCACATTATATCTTAACGCCCCGGTCGTATAGCCCGGTCAAGTATGCCGGCCTTTCGAGCCGGAGAACGCCTGCGAGGGCGTACGGAGAACCCGGGTTCAAATCCCGGCCGGGGCACCAGGCTTGGATTACCATAAGGCTTGACAATCTCGTCCAGCTGCTTCAAGCGCTTCAAACCTGCCTCATCCTAACCCTTAGCTGAGAGTTGCGTAGGCATTGACTCCCGCCTCCTCCCCGCAGCTAGGGGAGCGCCAGGCAGGTCGATTCGTACAGGAGAAGGGGTGTCGGGCTACGTGGTGCGGGGGCCGGGATTCGAACCCGGGCAGGCCTACGCCAGCGGAGCTCTCATCGAGGCCGATCCTGAGTCTGGGCCCGGGCAGAGCCGGACCGCCCCCTTTGTCCTAGCTCGGGCACCCCCGCGCCGCCTGAAATTACTGCAGGCGGATTTAAGTTTTCTTCGCCCAATGCTCGAGTAGTCTACTCCCCGGGAATTTGGGCTGCACATTTAAGCACGCCTGTTTTAGCGCTGGCAGGGGTGGTGGAGTGCTAGTGATAATCGGCCTCGGCCTCTACGATCTGCGCGATTTAAGCCTAGGTGCACTTAACGCGCTAAGGAAGGCATCCAGGGTATTCATTGAGCTTTACACTAGTATCGTGCCTGGCTTTAAGCTAGAGGAGCTGGAGAGGCTTATCGGGAGGCGCGTTGAGGTGGTGCTGAGGCGTCATCTAGAGGGCGAGTGGTTGAAAGAGCTCATCGAGTACGCTAGGGAGGGGGACATAGCCCTAATAGTACCGGGAGACCCCTTCGTGGCGACAACCCATATAACTATCAAAATGGAGGCTATTAAGAGAGGCGTTAAGGTAGTAGTGTACCCGGCTCCATCCATCATAAACGCCGTCATTGCCTCGACCGGCCTCCAGGTATATAAGTTCGGTAGACCCGTCACGATAGTCAGGCAGACCCCGCTCTACTCGCCCGTCACGCCCTACTACGTCCTTTATGAGAATCTAAGTAGAGGGCTTCATACGCTATTCTTCCTCGACCTAGATCTAGAGAGGGGCTATGCAATGACTGCTACAGAGGGCATCGAAGTGCTTCGGAGCATTGAGAGGCGTGAGGGATTGGGGATCATTAAAGAATATACGCCTTTTATAGCGGTGGCTAGGGCTAGCAGCCCTGACGAGGTAGTAAAGGTAGTGAGGCTGGGTGAGTGCGTGGACTTAGGGCCCGCTCCCCACACGCTAATAGTGCCAGGCCTCTTAAATCCCGTTGAGGCGGAGGCCCTAACCCTGCTAGCAGGAGCCCCTCCCGACCTGTTGAGCCGCTGGCAGGGCTACGTCGAGAGGCTGATGAAGAGGCAGGTGTAGTACGCGTTAATGCCTTATAGTATCCTCTTCAAGTAGTGAAGGACTGCTATGAAGATAGAGGATAGAGCTAGGAAGTACATAGAGAATTTGGAGGTTGCACTCAATGCCCTGAAAAGGGAGAGCCTGGGCAGCGCTGCACGCGTGGTAGATTTGGCTGCCAGCTACATGCGCGATGCCGCGTACTACCTGGAGGCAGGTGATCCGGTGACGAGCATCGCGTGCTCCTCTTATGCAGAGGGCCTAATAGACGCGCTTGGGCTCCTAGGCCTAGCACAGGTGACATGGCCCAAGCGCCGTAGGCCCAAGGTGCTGGTGGGGGGCGTATTCGAGATCGTCCACCCCGGGCACCTCTACCTTTTGCGGAGGGCTAAGGAGCTCGGCAGAGTGATCGTCATAGTGGCTAGGGATTCCACAGTAGCTAAGCTTAAAGGGCGACCCCCTGTGGTCCCTGAGGAACAGCGGCTAGAAGTGGTTAGGAGTATCAGGTACGTGGATGAGGCTTACCTCGGGAGTGAACCCCTCGATATAGAGGGGACTCTCCGAAGACATAAGCCCGACATAGTGCTGCTAGGCCCCGATCAGAGCGTGATTGAAGAGCTCGTGAGGCGCGCGATTAAGAAACTCGGGGTCAAAGTCAAGGTAGTTAAGCTGAAGGAGAGGGTGGGGAGCGGCCTTACGTCCAGCAGCGAAATCATAAGGAGGATCCTAGCCTCAGCCTTCTAGCTAAGGCTGTCGCCTCAGCATGAGCCAGCCTCAGGGGCTCCGGTAACTTGCCCCCTCTCCGGGTGAACTTCCTGGTTAAGCGGACCGCAGTCCTTAGCGAGATCTTATGACCAACGCTCACGTAGATGGGCTTCACGCCTCTGCCCGCTCTCAGAGCCATCCCGATAACCTCGCCTTCGAGCAATACTGGCGCCTCAAATCCCCTCCATTCGCCCAACTCACCACACAGCAGCCTCTTAGCCACACCTATAGTAGGCATGTCGAGCGCTAATCCCACATGGCACGCTAACCCAGCCTTATAGGGATGTAGCCTCCCATTGCCATCGACGAAGAGCACGTGAGGACGCACGCTCAGCTTACGGACCGCCACTATCATGGGCCCAGCCTCCCTAAAGGCTAGCAGCGTAGGTATGTAGGGGAACTTCACGTTCAGTACAGCAGAGGCCTTAGACACGGGCTTTAGGGTGTGTACATCGACTACGACTGCAGCAGCTATCGCCATGCCCCCAACGTACGATAGGTCAACGCCCCCCGCTAACTCTATTCGCAAGGGGAGCTCATCCTCCTCTACGACTCTCTCAGCTATCATCCTCTGTGCTAGCCTGGCTCTACGAACCTCGAACTTCACGACCCCCGCCTCTCACCAAGCTCTGCAAGCAGTTCTCGAAGCGCGCGGCTAAGCTCGCCGCTCTTCACGTAGTACAGCAGGTCACGAGCAGCAGCCTCCACTACGCCTCTTAGGACATCAACCTTCCTCCTAAGCCCAGGCACTAGAGCGTCTGGCACGGAGATCGTTAAGAGACCCTTGTAGACTTCTTCCATGACATGGAGGACTTCGCCCGCCTCCTTGAACATGTCTGAGCTTATGTACCTGATCATAAGCCTCCTTAGCTCCCCTACAAAATCCGCTAAGCCTAGCAAGTAATGATGGGGCTCCACCCCCAAGTCCTCAAACCCCGGCAACTCATTCCCTCTAGCATAAGCTAGCAGTAGACAGGCTTCCACATACTCAGCCAAGGCCGATGTTGTTGAACCACTGTAGTAAAGGCGTGGATATCTCTCCTTATAAGAGAGTATCCTCCGTACAGTCTCACTAGCCACCCTTAGCCGCTCCTCCGCGCTCTCCAAATCCCCTTCGTGTACCTTGAAGATGGCTCTCCTAGCCTCTCTACCCACCTCTCTCGTTAGCTTCAGTAACTCCTCCCTAACCTCGTCCTCCTCCTCTAGCAGGATCCTGGCCTTCTCTATTACCTCTGAGAGACGCACGTGTAAGCTGAGGAATCACCTTTAATTAAATCGCCCCCGGCTAACCGGGGGGAGATGGAGGATCTAGAGAAGTGGATTACAGCGGGAGATATAGCCAGGGAGGCGCTCGGCAAGGCGCTAGACTTGGTGAGAGAGGGGGTTAAATTGCTGCAGCTAGCTGAGGAGTTGGAGGGCTATATAAGGCGCATGGGAGCTCAGCCAGCATTTCCGGTTAACATATCCGTGAACGAGATAGCTGCGCACTACTCGCCAAGCGTGGATGATGAAGCAGTGATCCCCCCGGGAGCGGTCGTGAAAGTCGATGTGGGCGTACACGTAGACGGCTACATAGCCGACACAGCCCTCACCATAGCCCTCAGCTCTAGACACGCGGCACTCGTTGACGCTGCGCGGCACGCGCTACGGGAGGCCCTCTCAACATTGAAAGCGGGAATTAGGCTGGGCGAAATTGGCTCAGCAGTGGAGAGAGCGGTGAGAGCACGTGGCTTTAAGCCAATCTCCAACCTCAGTGGCCATAGCATGTCTAGGTACGTCCTCCACTCAGGGAAGAGCGTGCCCAACGTGCGTACTAGCACCGAGGAAAGGGTGAGGGTGGGGGAGGTGTACGCGATAGAGCCCTTCGTCACTGAGGGCGCTGGCTATGTTGTGGAAGCTGATTATGGCACCATCTACCGGGTCTTGAGCGTCAGGAGCACAGGAGTTAGGGAGCTCGACTCGCTACTGAGGGAGCTGTGGAGGAGGTATCGAGGCCTGCCATTCTCCGAGAGGTGGGTTTACAGGGAAATGGGGGAGGAGGGCCTTAAGGGCCTTAAGAGGCTCGTGAAGGTCCGTAGGGTGTACCTCTACCCCGTACTCGTCGAGGCCGGGAGAGGGGCGGTGGCACAGTTCGAGGATACCGTAGTGATAACCAGGAGGGGCGTCCTGAACACTACTAGAGTCTTAGACCTCTGCCGACGCTAAGCGACTCCCACCGTATTCCCGACGCCTACCACTATCACGGTGTCGCCTGGCGCGCTATTCTCGAGCACTATCTGCTTCACACGCTCCTTAGCGCTCATACACGCCTCGTATAGCTCCCTGCTAAGGGGGGATAGCGCCTCCTCCTCCGACATCTTTATGAGCAGCGCGTAGGGCTTCAGGCCGTACTCCGTCAGGACCTCCTCAATACCGTACTTCTCAACGCCAGTGCCCCCTATAGCTACGCCGTAGCCCTCCGCTACATCGCCGCTCCTCTCACCCTCAAACTTCAGGGCCGCGTCTATCGTTACGACTAGCGATGCACTAGCCCCCCAACCGGCCAATACCCTTCTCAGCGCCTCATCGAGTCTACCGGTATTACTCCCCGGCCCCTCAGCCTTAATCAGCAACAGACGCCGCTCCTCAAAAGCAGCCTGATATACACACGTATCCTCAACCCCCAGCTCAATCTCCTCCGCGCCCAGCTCCCTCGCCAGCGTAGCCACTACCAGGGGGCCCACGGAGTCGCCTATCGGCAGCTGCCGGGCTAGCGCATCGACAACATTCTCGTAGGCCCTAACCTCCTGGGCTATAAAGGGAAGTAACGCATCTAGCTGAAGCAGTAGCCAGTAACTCTTGAACTTCTTAGCCAGCGTGTACGAGTGGTTCACGACCTTATACACGTAGTTTAGCGCCCTCGAGGCTTCAACCATGCTTGCTAAGGTCTCCACTTCACACCTCTCAGCACGGGGGACTATGCGCTTAACTTCGCCCTTGAGGATCGCATCAGCCGTCCTCAGGAAGAACCTCATCTTCCTCGCAATGCCGAAGGGGTCTAACGCTTCCGGAGTTATAACCACCGTCTCGATAAGAGCCCTAACCCTCCTCTCGATCTTACTTAGGTCTACGCGGCCCCCCCCTCTAGCTGACAGCTCTCCAAATTTCCTCACTGTAGAGGAGAGGGCGCGATCCCTGGCCACCTTGAATAGCATAAGGTATAGCTCTATCTCGCTCGCGACGCGCCTAATCTCAAGCTCCCTGGATAGGTAGGCGAAGAACGCTAAGACTGCCATAAACGTCAGCAGGCCTAATATTCCCTCGCCACCGTCCATCGTGCCTTCACACCCCTCTAGCTCGCGCCCCATGCCAGCCTACCGCGCTCAGACATAAACCTTAGCTGCCCGAGCACCCGGGGACATCGGACCTCAGTCATCTGTGAATAATCCTCATGTTATACTTCTCCTGCCCACCTATCTGAGACTTGAAGGAGATTGTGATCTCCTAATGTGTGAAGCTGGAGGGGAGACCTCTTACAAGCCTGGTAGGGAGGGAGGCATATAGGCAGCTACTAGGCGTGAAGGTGTTCGATGCGGATGGGACTTACGTGGGCTACCTGAAGCGCGTGTATGTGGAGCGGAGGAGCGGCAGGGCTAGGCGCCTTATTATAAGGCTACTTGATGGCCGCCTCTTGCCTCTCAAGCCTCAGGAGCTCAGGTTGACCCCCACAGGCCTATTAATTACCAGGAGGCTACGTGTGGAGACCGGAGGATTATCCACAAGCCTGAGGAGGCTGGAGGAGGCAGTAATGGAGATTAAGAGGATTAGGGAGAGGATCCTCGAGCTAGATGAAGCTTATATCGCAGGTGAAATGTCCAGAGATACTTACCTCAGCTTTAGGAGCGGCCTTGAGCTCAAGAGGAGACAACTACTATCTGAGGTGAGGGGGCTCGTTGAAGAGCTCGAGTCACAGGTGTCCGGTCTCGAGGAGGAGAGGAGGGGCTTGCTATCCAAGCTCAGAAGCGCTAGTGCGCATGAGAGAGGCGAGGCGGCGCGGAGGCTTAGATCCCTCAGGATGCTCATTACTCGCATTAATGAGCTACTGGAGACCGCTAAGCATGAGCTGTCGCTAGAGATGGAGCTAGACGATTTTATCGAATCATGTCTTAGGTGATGAGGCGGCCTCCCCCTGCTCGATCCCCAGAACCTTGTGTGGAGTGTTCCTCCCACAAGACTTACAGTAGAGGTACAGCTTCTTGAATTCCCGCAAATTATATCCTACGTCTAGTATGCGCTGCTCTCCACACACCTCACACTTAAGCACCCACCGCGTCACAAGTATCCACAATTACTGTGGATAAAAGGTCTTAGCTGCTAGTCGGCTGAGCTCTCATACACATGGGAGGCTCAGTGGCTGCTCGCCTCATCAACTAGTTTCAGGCCACCCTTACACTTCCTCACAGCCTTTGGAAAGTACCCCCTCCCCACTTTAAAGCCTTGCTATCGCGTAAGCGTTTAGCGCTGAGATGCACGCAGTTAGATGAGCCTTCACGCGCTGCTCGAGGGGGGCGTTCATCCCCGTAAAGAAGGCGAAGGAATATGAGCGTTCCACGGTGAAGTCTATGAGACCGCACCTGCCCTTCCCGACTCCAACTCCATCACTTAAGGCCCTGAGACCGCTCTCGCCCAGCGCGCTCTGCGTAGCTAGCTGCATCCCGTACCTGGCTACCTGGTCAAGCACTAGGTCTATTATTATGGATTCACCGCTTAATGGCTCCTCACTCAATAGGACGTAGAAACCCCTGTCCACGCCCTCGTGTAAGTCTATTACCATCCCCATCTCTCGGCCTTGGATGAACCTCCTCAATACCTCCACCTCCGGAATCACCTTCTCGCCTCCTATGTGCTCATACGTCAGTATCCCCTCTTCACACACCATCACTGTCATGAGACGATCCAGCAGCCCAACGCCCTCTACGTTGGGCATCTGTGAGGGTATCAGAATCCTAACTTCGCCTAGCGACTCAATGAGCCCGCCCTTGACGACCTTCTCCTCAAGCTGCCTTAAAGTACCGTATGCCCCCTCCCTAGAGGATCCACTAAAGGCGAATCCCACTCCCTTTAGCATAGAGAGGAAGAGGGTGGGAGTATCGATCACCACCTCGGCTCCACGCGACTTTAATAGCTCCCGCAGCTCGCTTAACGTATCAACGTGCACCTCCTCTCCCAGCATCTCGCTTAACACGTAGACAGCGCCATGAAGCCCTGTAGGGTCACGAGAGGGGAGTATATAGACAGCGCGTTCAACGTCTACCTGCATTACAAGCTCTAATGCCGCATAGACACCTGCAGCTTCAACAGCCGACGCGCCCGCCGTCACCAGTACTGGCGGCTCCTCTCTGCCGCCCGCCTTGAGCACTACTATGGGTAGCCCAAGCCAATCACGCTCGTATAATACCGTCTTGTACCTCTTCCTGAGGGCTTCAATCATCCTCAAGTACTCACTGCTCAAAGCCGCCCCCCCTTGCCGTAGCAGGCCATGCCTTAAGTCTTTGGCCGTAAACCCGTGCCGTGGCTCCTCTCGCAGGGAGCTGAGCGGGATGGACACTTAAATATATTAAGCGCAGTCTAGCTGCGCTATTGGTGACGAAATTGGGAGCCGAGGAGTACAGCGGGAGGACTATCGAGCGCAGGGTGGTGAGGAGAGTTGAGTCAGGCATACCTGGGCTCGACGAGATACTGCATGGAGGCATACCCGCGCGCAACGTAGTGCTACTCTCAGGGGGGCCCGGTACTGGCAAGAGCATCTTTGGGCAACAGTTCCTGTATCACGGTCTGAAGAGGGGAGAGCCGGGAGTACTGGTGGCCCTCGAGGAACACCCTGTGCAGATAAGGATAAATATGGCTAACTTCGGGTGGGATGTCAGGAAGTACGAGGCTGAGGGGCTCTTCACGATAGTTGACGCGTTCACGGGCGGTATAGGCGAGTACGCTAAGCGGGAGAAATACGTTGTGAAGAGCGTGGACGACGTGCCCACCTTTATAGATGTCGTGAAGGAGGCCATAAGGGACCTGAGGGCTCAGAGGGTAGTGATAGATTCCGTGACCACGCTCTACATAACTAGGCCAGCTGTGGCCAGGTCCGTCGTGATGATGCTGAAGCGCGTGCTATCGGGGCTCGGCTGCACCTCGATACTAGTGTCACAGGTGAGCGTTGGGGAGCGGGGATTTGGAGGACCGGGAGTGGAGCACGCCGCTGATGGGATTATAAGGCTGGATCTAGACGAGATAGAAGGGGAGCTTAAGAGAAGCCTCATAGTCTGGAAGATGAGGGGGACTAGCCACAGCATGCGGCGCCACCCCTTCGACATAACTGACAGGGGCATCGTAGTATACCCGAATAAAGTACTTAAGTTCTGGAGAGGTAGAGTGTATGAGGAGGGATGAGCGAGGAGATCCCCCTTAAGCCTCTCTCAAAGAGTGACATCCATAAGTTAGAGACTGCGCTGATGATAGCCACCCTCCTCAGAGAGGACGTCCTAGAGAAGATTAGGGAGAGTACTGAGCGACTTACGTGGATAGACAGCTTAGCCGTGGCCGCCGGGGCTCTAGCGAGGGCCAGGGCTGGAATGACAGCTAGCCAGATAGCCGACGATTTAGGCAGGAGTGAGGCTACAATTAGGCGGCATCTCTCGGGCAAGACGGAGGCGGCAAAGCTTGTCGAGGAGACTTATAGGCGCTTCGTTAGAGAGGGCGTTAAGATAGAGCTCCCGCTGGGCCTCGGGGCTCGTGTTGAAGAGCTGAAAAAGAGAGTTGAGGAGCTTGAGGCGAAGCTGAGAAGTGAAGAGGAGGAGAGGAGGAGGCTGGAGGAGAAGATTTCCAAGGCTAGGCAGATCGCCGAAGAACTCATGAAAACTCTATCCCCGTAAATGGCTGGGACTTGGAGTTACGTGGTATTTTGTCCTCAACGCGGCCTAGCCCTAGGAGTGCCTGAGGCGCGTCGTGTGCTATCCCTACTCGAGCGTGGGGGTGGCAGTACGGCTGTAAACATCGGCACGTGCACGGTTCGAGTAGAGCCCCGGGGCTCTAACGTCCGTATAGGAAGCTTCGAAGTGCCCTGCGCCGCGCTCTTAGAGGTAGCAGAGGGCGATGAGGATTACGTGTATTTCCTATATGGGGATGGGCGCGTATTTAGAGTAGCCTTTCACCGCCAAGAGAGGTTCTATAAGCTGAGGTTTCTCGGTGAGGCGGTAGCGCCCACCTTAGAGATCTCGGGAATCCACATGCACAACATTGTGGGGACTGATCCTTGGAGAGATGCTGAGAGGAAGGTAAGGCTGGCTAGGGTCAAGGGGGGTATGCGCGTCCTGGACGTGTGCACAGGCCTCGGATACACCGCGATCCACTCAGCCAGGAGGGGCGCCATGGTATTAAGCATCGAGAAGGATCCCTCCGTGCTTGAGGTAGCCGAATACAACCCCTGGTCTTGGCCCCTGGCAAGCCTCGACGTCACCATCCTGCTGGGAGATGCTGTGGAGGTCTTAGACGATCTACCGGAAGCTACATTTGACGCAGTAATTCATGACCCTCCGCGCTTCAGCCTAGCTGGCGAACTCTACAGCAACGACTTCTATAGGAAGCTCTACAAAGTCATGAAGCGGGGCTCTACCCTCTTCCACTATACAGGCGGGCCGGGAAGGCACAGAGGAATGAACTTCCAGGCGGGCGTAGTAAGACGCCTGAGGAAAGCTGGCTTCTCCATAGTTACCATAATTAGGGATTACGGCGTGGTAGCCACGCGCCCCTAATCACTTGACTGGAGAGCTTTCACGGGCTTAAATTCCAGTAGCAAGAGGCGCTTCCAGCCAGCTTCTTCTAGCCTTTTAGTAAGTCTGCTAAGGGTGCCTGGAGAGAAGGAGGCCATGACGGCGTATTCCACCCTCCCATCATCTCCATAGTACAGCGTGCATAAGATGAGCCTCTTCTTGTACTTAAGCATCACCTCCTCGCTGGGCATGCCCTTGAGCTCGAGGCCTAAGCTCTTCAGTGTGGCATCAACTATCCTATGGTGCCTAGAGTACTTGCGGGCACTTACTCTGGCCTCCATCCTAGCTCCCGAGACTAAGAGATCAATTGAGACTACCGCGCGGTCCTTCCCGACCTTAAACGCGGCCAAGCCCGTCAATGGCCTGTAAACGCGCATCTGAGGGATCCCTCGGAGGCTTCTATTCTCCTCCTCCTTATAAAGCTAGAGCTGATCTTACCAGCTGAGCGGCTAACTTTATCAAAGGCTCCCTAATCAATTACCATGGCGGCCGTCGCCTAGCCTGGACTAGGGCGCCGGCCCTCCGCGCCGGAGGACCCGGGTTCGAATCCCGGCGGCCGCACCAATTGAAAGATCGCTGATCACCGAGGCATTTGAGGTAAGGTCACCTAAGAGCTATAGCCGCCTCACGTACCTGTAAGATTCCCTCCAGTAATTTGACATTCGCCCGTATGCTACTAGCTGCCCTTCTGGTGACTCTAGCCAGCTTATAGTAGCTGACGCTCACGCCTCGACGCTTAAGCGATAGATATAGCGCTGCTAGAGCGAGGAGATGCGTGTCCCTTCCACTGACAAAGTGGCGCGGCACCCTGTTCAAGATCTCCTCCGCATCCCTGACCGCCGCCTCATCGATCTTCACACCCAGCTTAGCTAGGGTGGATGCGCACACTCTCAACATGTCACGAGTAGTGTAGCGGGGTACCTCCCCCCTATGCCTAGCGAGATGGACGATCATCATTATGTCTGAAGGGCTGACTAGATGGCCCCTAGCCCTGAAAGCCTTAGCGATTTTAAGGGGCGGGATTGGGCGGCCCTCGCTCCTTGAGGATAAGGCCAGCGCCGCTGCGGCCACCTTAAAGTGGGTCACCTTCCTCCCGGTCACTGCATCCTTTAGAATCTTAGTCAGTTTCCTGTAGATTATGAAGGCATGCTCACGTGCATCCCGAGGCAGCCTGAGCATCCTACAGATTACAGCGAGCTCTCTAAACACCTCCCTATCAGCGGACTTCCCATCTCCATACTTCGCTATAATGTTGAGCTTCACTAGCCTCTCAGAGACCTTGCGATGCTGGCTTCCTAGAAGGTGGTTAACTATCACTGATCCCTCCTCCCAGCCTCCCAGGTAAATCCTCCCCTTAATATCTCCGCTTAGGGGCATGCTCCAGTCAAAGACTAGCTCTTGAGCTACTAGCCCACAGTTAGAGCATACCGGGAATCCCTCCGGGCTTATCACGAGCCTGCCTCCACACTCGCTGCACCTCTCCAGGCTCATCAGTAGCTGCCTGCGGAGGGGTTAAATACTCCTTGAAGGGTGGAGAGGGGGAGGGGGGGTAGAACGGAAGCTTTTTAAGCGATTCTCCCCCCTCCCCCCTGAAGGGGGCACGGCTAGCCGCCCGCCAGAGAGCACACCGAGCTTAGGGCGTTGTACCGCCAAGCGATGAAGGTGTGTGTTAACGGGCGGCTACAGTGCCCCCGCGCCCCTCTCTTCAATCGGGATATCTTACGAGAGACTTAAAAGAAGGATTTAGGAGGGGTTCAATGGCTTAGAGCTGGGGGTATCGGAAGTGGGAGGATTACCGGTTAACGCGAAGTATGTGATACACGCTAAGATAGAGATAGATGGGATAGTAGATAAGCCAGATGTGATAGGAGCCATATTCGGCCAGACAGAGGGGCTGCTAGGCTCCGACCTCGACCTTAGGGAGCTGCAGAATAGCGGTAGGATAGGCAGAATTGAGGTCAGCGTGAGCAGGAGCGGGAATAAGGTTAGGGGCCACATCAGGGTGCCCTCGAACCTCGGCAAGGCGGAGACGGCGCTCATCGCCGCCGCGCTAGAGATGGTCGATAGAGTCGGGCCTTATCCAGCTAGAGTAGAGGTGACGCGCATAGAGGATGTGAGGGCGGAGAAGCGGAGGAGGATTGTGGAGAGGGCGAAAGAGCTGCTACGCAAGCTTGAGGAGGAGATACCGGAGGCTAGGGAGCTGGTTGAGGAGGTAATGGAGGCGCTTAAGGTCTCTGAGCTGATCCATTATGGGCCTGACAGGCTGCCGGCAGGCCCGGAGGTCGACACAGCCGACACGGTGATTATAGTGGAGGGGAGGGCCGACGTGATTAATCTCCTGAAGCATGGGTATAGAAACGTCATCGCCCTGGAGGGGGCCACTATACCCCGGACGGTGGTGGAACTCGCTAAGCGCAAGAAGACTATACTGTTCATTGATGGTGATAGGGGAGGGGAGCTTATAGCTCGTAACGTCCTTAACGTTGTCAAGGTGGATTATGTGGCCAGGGCACCGCCGGGCAGGGAGGTCGAAGAATTGACGGGGAAGGAGATCGCTAAGGCTTTGAAGAATAAAGTTTCTGCACGTGAATTCCTGGAGATGCTTGAGCGGGAGAGGAAGGCCGTGCGTGAAGAAGAGAGGCCGCCCGAGAAGGCGAAGCCTCCGGTCATTAAACTGCCAGAGCACGTTATTGAGGAGGCAAAGGCGCTTAGAGGGACGCTCGAGGCCATCCTCTACGATGAGGAGTGGAAGCCTCTAAAACGAATTGCTGTAAGAGATCTCGTTAAGACGCTGTCTGAGGCTGAGGCTGTCGCTTACGTGCTCTTCGATGGTGTGGTAACTCAGCGTATAGTCGACGTAGCTCAGACGAGGGGGCTTAAGGCCTTAATAGGAGCGAGGCTCGGCGACGTCGTAAGGCTGCCTGAAGGCTTAGTGATAGCCACGATAGACGACTTAACATGAATGGGAAGAAGTCAGTGGAGGTGCATCTCCTCACTCCTCGGTGCAGGTCAGGCTCTTCATCCAGGGGCAGATACCAGTAGGTCTTTTTTAAACCTTCCTGCATCGCTTGCTGGTTGGTGAGAGAGTGAGCGCGAGCTACGGAGAGTAAGCGGGAGTGATTCCTCCCTGAGCACCGGAGGGGGTGGTGGGCCCGCCGGGATTTGAACCCGGGACCTCCCGCGCGTGAGGCGGGCGTCCTAGCCGCTAGACCACGGGCCCCAAGAACCCAGGAGTCCACGGGGAATTTTAAGGCTTTCTGAGGGGATTACGGCTATAAGGTTTATATACTGCACGTAGTCGTCCCCCCTGATATGTCTGAAGTAGAGCTCAAGACGCTGGACGGCAAGAAAATACTCCTCTTCGGCAAGTGGGATTTAAGCGAGGTGAAGGTCAGGGACAAGAGCTTAGAGCCGTACATATGTCTGAAGCCGGTATTAGTGCCGCACACTGAGGGTAGGCATGAGAAGAGGAGATTCCTGAAGGCTAAGGTCCCAATAGTTGAGCGCCTCATAAACCAGATGATGAGGCCTGGGAGGAATGCCGGTAAGAAGTTCCTCGCGACGAGCATAGTCAAGCGCGCGCTGGAGTTGATAGAGCTGAAGACGGGGCAGAACCCGGTGCAGGTCCTGGTATGGGCCATTGAGAATGCATCGCCGAGGGAGGAGACTACGCGCGTAGTATACGGCGGCATCCTTTACCACATCTCAGTGGATGTATCTCCTCAGAGGAGGGTAGACCTCGCGCTCAGGTTCATAAGCGAGGGCGCTAGGCTGGCGGCATTTAACAATCCCAAGCCTATAGAGGAGTGCCTGGCTGACGAGATAATAGCTGCCGCCTATGGAGACCCCTCAAGTTATGCCCTTAGAAAGAAGGAGGAGATAGAGAGGATAGCGTACGCGGCGCGCTAGCCCTTCACCACGGATACCGGCACAAGACGCACCACTCTCCTAGCCATGCCAACCCTATCCGCCACTTCGGCCACGCGGTCCACGTCCTTATAGGCTCCGGGCGCCTCCTCAGCCACCACCGCCATGCTCGCCGCGCGTACTATTATGCCGCGGCGCTCAAGCATGCTCTTAACCTCGCTCCCCCTGTACTCCCTCTTGGCCGCCTGCCTGCTCATAAACCTCCCAGCGCCGTGGGGCGCTGAGCCGAAAGTTATCTCCATGGCCTTCTGGGTGCCAACGAGTATGTACGAAGCTGTACCCATAGAGCCTGGAATTAGCACCGGCTGCCCAATTGCCTGATACTTCTTCGGTATTAGGGGGTGGCCCGGCGGGAAGGCCCGCGTAGCGCCCTTCCTATGCACGTACACCTTCCTCCTACCCCCATCAACGACGTGCTCCTCCAGCTTAGCTATGTTGTGAGCCACATCGTATATTATATGCATGTCAAGCTCGTCAGCAGACTTCTTGAAGACTCTAGAGAACACCTCCCTAACCCAATGAGTTATCAGCTGCCTGTTAGTCCAGGCGAAGTTAGCCGCAGCTTTCATGGCCGCGAAGTAGTCCTCAGCCTCCCTACTCCCCGCCGGCACTGAGACAAGCTCCCTGTCTGGCAGGGGCATATTGTACCTCCTGGCTGCCCTCTCCATTATTCGCAGGTAATCGCTGCACACCTGATGCCCCAGGCCCCTAGAGCCCGTGTGGATCATCACGGTAACCTGCCCGACCTCGGTGATCCCTAGCTCCTTAGCTATCCGCGGGTCGTAGATCTTATCGACTACCTGAATCTCCAGGAAGTGGTTACCGCTGCCAAGAGAGCCCAGCTGCCCCCTCCCCCTATCCTTAGCCCTATCCGAGACCTTTGATGGATCGGCGCCCTCCATCGAGCCCCTCTCCTCTATGAAGTCTGGGTCCTCGCTCCATCCATAGCCCCTCTCCACAGCCCACTCAACGCCCTCAGCCAGCACTCTGTCTAGCTCGCTTCTAGTGACGCTTATCCTGCCTCTAGAGCCCAGGCCTGCTGGCACGTACCTAAACAGCATCTCTGCGAGCTCCCTCAGGTGAGGCCTTACATCCTCCACTCTCAAGTTGGTCCTCAATATCCTCACTCCACAGTTTATGTCGTAGCCCACTCCGCCGGGACTTAACACTCCCTCTTCAGCGTCGAAGGCCGCGACGCCACCTATTGGGAAGCCATAGCCCTGGTGGCCGTCCGGCAGTACTATCGAGTACTTGTAGATGCCGGGGAGCATCGCGACGTTAGCAGCCTGCTCCAGCGTCCTGTCGGACTTCATCTTCTGAAGGAGGTACTCGTCGGCGAATATCCTGGCGGGGACCCTCATGCCCCTTCTATAGCCCTGGGGTATCTCCCATATCACGTCGCTAATCTTCCTTAACGACACCATGCTTCAGCACCACTCCCTAAATGGAGTGAGGCTAAATAAGAAATTTTATAGATTTGTCATATCTTAGATCCTATGAGGAGCACATTTCGCTGGGTGATATAAGTTGAGGGCTGTAGTCAGGAGGAAGGTGACCCCCGAAGAGCTGCTTGAGAGGATAGGCTTAGCTGAAACCCTTAAGAATGAGGAGGTACTGCCCGACCTCCTCGTAGCCTACATGGCCTACGAGGAGGAAGGCGAGTATTCGTACGTTGTGGAGGAGGAGGTCCCCTTAAGCCTGGCCAGAAGGCTGTTATCGCCTAAGATGAGCAAGCTCATAGATCTACTTAAGAGCAGCGAGGGATTATGCGTGAGTGAGATAGCGAGGGCGCTTAACAGATCCCCGCCTAACGTATATGCAGACCTCAAGTTTCTGGCCCACCACAACTTGGTGACTCTAGAAAGGCGAGGGAGGCGTGCAGTGCCACACCTCCTGATGGAGGAGCTAAGGGTTATCCCCTAGCTAGATGTCAACCACGAACCTTAGCCTCACTCTGTTGTCTTCACGCCTTATCTCCATCATGTGGTAGGTCATTGCCTTCACTAATGTCCTAGACTCGTGTCTAGTAGGGTCGTAAGGCTCCCCCCAGGCACTTGCTGTAAGCGTATAACCGCTGGGAGCTGTGGAGGAGATGCGCTTAACCCTGAACTTCGAGAACAGCAGCTGCTCAGCATCGAAGTAGTAGAGTAGCTGCTCTATCCAGTCGTAGAGGAGTGCCTCTAGATCGTAGCCTTCAGCTTTAATCCTCCTCTCCTCCCTAGCTTCGACACGCGAGGTATCCGTCATTACCTCGAACACTCCCAGCGCCGCGTACTCGAAAGCCTCCTCTAGGGTATCCCCCCAGGCTTCTATCAAGACGTCCGCCGTATGGGGCAGGTGCCTAAATCCTCCTCCCATATCCACACCCAGCTATGTCAGCTCTACTCACCTCTTAAGCTTATGTGATACAGCTCTGAAGGCTTGGCGCCCCTCTTGAGCGGCGTCTTAAGGGGCTATGGTGCGGCCGCCGGGATTCGAACCCGGGTCCTCCGGCGCGGGGGGCCGGCGCCATACCGGGCTAGGCTACGGCCGCCAAGTTAGATTGGCAGCTCAACCTTTCATAAGCTTTTTCTCAGGCTACTACTAGGGTGCCTATCCTCTCGCCAGCTAAAGCCCTCCTCACATTAGAGGGGGGACGCCCGCATATAACTTGGGTAGCTATACCACTCCTTTTTATGACTGCAAGCGTCAAGGGATCGAAT
>Ga0180302_10000426_pt1 | contig 18174 bp, 25 predicted proteins | sample GuaBasSediGuay17_FD_121794 | JGI IMG/M metagenome (GOLD analysis project Ga0180302, IMG submission 121794) | Subseafloor sediment microbial communities from Guaymas Basin, Gulf of California, Mexico - Guay17, Core 4571-4, 12-15 cm | ecosystem: Environmental > Aquatic > Marine > Hydrothermal... | reverse complement strand
AGACTGTTTGCCAGCCTCCCGTGTTGTTGAGGATTTGCACTTGGGTGACGGTTGTGTTGTATAGGCATGAGTAGTGTTGGATTGCGGATTGAAGGCTGCTAAACACCAAGTCAAGCTGAGGTTCAACGTAAACCCAGTGCTGGTCTATTGTCCAGACTCGAATTATCATGTGTCCCGCAATGTCTGGATTCTTTGAAGTGTCAAACCATAAGACTACGAGTTGCGTTTGGAATCCCCATCTTGAAAGCCTTTCAGCCAGTTCTCTGCTGAATGCTCTGCAATCGTGTGTTCCTTGCACGTAAGGTTCACTGTCTGTCTGGTCGAAGTCTAATACTAACGCTAACTTAAACGATGTTGGAAGCATAGCTATGCTTAAAATACACACCCAAACCCAAGCGATTGCAACTAGCGTTTTCATGCTCATTTCTCAATCACCACTTCGTAGTGTTCTGTGAACCAGTGGAACACTTTTAGAATTAGCCATACCACAACTATTCCGAGAATCAGCAATAGAAACATGCGTATAAGCTCGTAGCTTGCGTCAACGCTTATGGGAATGCTCATTTCTTCCGTTACCTCCTTTTGTCCATACACGGTTGGATATTCAAACCAAACGGTTAACGTGTAGCGTTTAGTTACGAGGGGCTGTTCAAGAGTTATTACGGGAACAGTTACAAGCAGTTCAACTTCCTCTCTTTCTCCGGGCATGAGGCTTACGGTTAGGTTGCCTTCTCGGTTTACGCCTACACCTTCAATTCGCCAGTGAACTGTAATGTCTTGAGGCTTGCTTGCAGTGTTTATTACCATAATCTTCGGTCTAAGCACCATCTGGTTCATAACCAAGTAGTTTAACGTTTGAATGTCTATGCCTACGCTTGCAAGCATAAGCACTGCATAAGGCGTGTAAATGGTCGTTGATGGGCTTCCGTATTTCGGTGCTGGCTTCCAGAAAACTTTAGGCAAGGTTATGCTGAATGGAAATTGCTGAGTGAAGCTTAAGTGAAATTCGGTTTTAGGTTTAGGTTCTATGATTGCGTCTATTGGAAGGCTAGGTTCAATTCCAAAGGCAGAAGCTAGAACTGTGTCAAGCATAGGCGTTGAAGGTGATTGAAGCGTTAAGGTAAACTGTGTTTGGCTAGTTGAAGTTAGGCTTACTTGAGGTTGATGTCCAAAAAGTAGGTTTGCTGTCCATTTGCCTACCATATCAAAGGTTTCGCTTACGGAATGCTGAAGGTTTACGCCGAAACTTACTAACGGGTCAGCTTGAAAGTCAGCCATGACAATTTCTACGTCATCAAACTTGGTTATTGTTCCTCCACTTTGATTTCGCATTACCATAACGAAGCTTATGGTTTTGGTTGAGTCTGGAGTAAGCGTATTTTTGCTGAAGGAAGCCAGCTGAATCCACTGTTCTGTTCCGTCTGTATAGTTTACGCCTAAATACGTGTATTGAGTCCAATCCGTGTAAACGTGGATTTCCTTTATGTAGCTTGCTGGTGCGTCTATTCTCTGCGTTATCTTAAACGGTAAATACTCCTTGTTAACTGAGTCGTATTTGCTGGCTGCACAATAGTCTCCGGTATGACTCCAGTCGGTTCGTATAACAGCTGGATAATCACCTTCTTGATTCCAGTAGGTAAAGTCTCCAGTTTCAAAGCTTGGATTTCGCACTTGATATTTCATGGCGTAAGTTTCTAGGTCGGTTGAAAAGCTGGTTATGAACTTTACCAAGTTGTCGTAGGTGTTTGTTATACCGTGTTGAATGTTAAGTATAGCATTCCAGACAATTGAAGGCAAATTTATTTGAGAGCTTATAGGATTCTGAAACGCAAGTTTAGCATCCCACTGCAAATACGCTTTGTTTTTGCATATGAAAGTTACATCGTCAATTTTGGTTATTTCTGTGCCTCTCGATTTCCTACTGATTTTTATGTAATCTACCGTCTTTTCGGGTTCTAAGGTTAAGGTTACTTTTGTATGTGCCGACAACTGAACTGCCGATACTGAACCGTCTGTATAATTAACTTCCAAATAGGTATCTTGCACATAGCTTGTCCAAACGCTTACTTCAAGAACTTCTGAACCTTTCACTGCTGGCAATTTCTGTGTTATTATGAAGGGCAAATACTCTTTGTTCTCACTGTCGTATGCACTTGCTGCACAGTAATTTCCACTATGACTCCAATCAGTTCGTATGACAGCATCGTAGCTTCCTTCTTGATTCCAATGTGTAAAGTCTCCAGTTTCAAATCCTCCGTTTTTCACGCAATTGTAGTAGAATTCATACACTTGCATTTGGAATGTTTGACTAAAGCTTGTTGGATTCTGCAAGTCTAAAGTTGAAGTTAACGGTATTGAAGGCGTTAAAGTTGCAACCCACTGTATCTGAGTTGAAGTTGAAATTTGAGGTTGATATGCTGGCTGCGTATGGAAGCTTGTATCTAAGTCTATTCTCTGTTCAACCTTCAAGTTTGCGTAAATGCTATATTCGTAGTTTACTGTTTCTGCTTGTAATATAGCTGGAAAGCCCAAGCATATGTTAGGCATCCAAGTAACGTTTAGGTAAACTCGCCTTACTTGAGGGTTGTTCTCCCAAAGCGTGCAGTTAATCAGTAGGTCTAAATTGTTCACTTCTCCTCTGCTATCCACTTTGGTTAAAACTTCTGAATACCAGTTCCACTGTCCGTCATCTACAACTCCATCGAAAGTAACGTTCATTAATCCGTTGCTGTCCATAAACTGCAATTGCTGGTTTGTTTTGCTGTTCCAGACTATTTCAGCATACAATACAGCATCATCAGAAATGTCTATTTCCATGTAGCTTTCTAAGTCTTCAAAGGTGAACCATGCAACCTTACCTACGTTTTTAAACCAAACCTTGTTGCTTGTGTCGTTGTTCAAGTAAGGTGAATCTCCAACTAGCTCTACGTTTTCGGTTACTAGGCTATTGTTGAATGTGTCAACAAACAAATACACGAAGTTTTTATACTGGGATATGCCAGCATTCGCCTTGCTTGTTCCAGCAAGTTGCATGCTTCCATCTCCAAGTGCAGTTAGAATATACTGTTTGCCTCCTTGCACTTTGACTGGATTGTTCAAGTCTAGCGTAAGCCATGTAGTGCTTGGTTCAAGTGCTGTTTTAGGCGTTTGTCCAAGCAACTGTTCTGTTTCTGCATCGTAAATTGCGAATCCTACATAGCTGGTTGAAGTGCATTTTACTAGGGCTGTTATGCTGGTTACCTCTCCGTTTGCTGGTGCAGTAAAGTTTGAACCTCTAAGCCTATAGCTTATATACGTGTTGCTGTCTCCAGTTTCTCCCTCGAAACTTCCAGATTCCTTGTTTCCCCATGTTGTATCGAAAAGTGTAAGCGTTAAATCAACCTTGTATTCTTCTCCAGTAACTTGTGTTTCTTCTGCTCCCCAATCTCCATGGCTTGGTTCAGGGTCAACATATGTTCGGTAAAGTCCATAGTCTCTCAACGTTCCGGTCTGTTCCATCACTACGGACTCTGTAAAATGAAAAGTTTTTAACACATTATCTGAACTGTCCAGAATTTGAAGATAGTCCACATCTAACATTACCGTTTGCGAAACCCAACCGTCAACAAGTCTTATTAAAATAGTAACATAGCTAGAAGTGAAATTGGATAAATCTATAACTGAAGAAGTTGAAGTAGTCCAATCAGTCCATCCAGCAGTTCCCGAAGAATCTATGCTTAAAAGGGCAATATTCTCGTAATCCTCAATAGGATGTTCGACATCATCGTTGTCTTTAAACTCATCTGTCGTTTTTGTTCTTAAGTGAGGATTATCTACCACATAAACTTTGCCTAAGCCATATTTTACTTGAGAATAGGAATAATAAACTCTCCAGTAAATTCTGAGTTTTTTACCGTCAAGATAATCTTTTTTGGCATGTATAAAAGCATAAGCCCGTCCTATACTTTCTTTCCCATTTGTATAAGAATCTAAACGAAGAACTGAATCTGTAGGCTTGTTAAAAGTCATATCGGGGTCATAGCTTGAAGACTTATCGTATTCTCTCAGTTGCCAAAGGTCAAGTTCTAAATTATCATGTGCCGTTGTAGTAGTTGAGTTGCCATAATAAACATAAATCGTGTTGTCAGTTACGTTGCTGATAAATGGTATTTCTATCCACACTGTGACATTCTCGCCAGAATTAACGGTTTCAACCCAGTAGTCAATGGGTTCTTCTTGTTCGCTTGTGTAGTTATACCATGTGAACCTTATGTCATCAAAATCGGATTGTGCAATGTTTGTTGTATAGTAGGTGTCCCCACTTGAAGTTCCGGAACCATTAACGATTACCAGCTTCATTTGATAATCAGTTACGTTTCCAGCACTACTTCCAGTAATGTTATGCTCTACACGATACTGGAAATCGCTATAATACCAACTGTTGCTTACTGAAGCTTTTACCTTTAAAATTCGGAAAATTCCAGCCAGCATAGTTGTTTGGCTAAGTAAAAGTAGCAGAATGAACGTTAAGGTTAAGGCTTTCTTATGCACGTTACTGCACCGTTAAGTATGTTGCATAAAGACGAATAAAAGGGGAAATAGGGAAGGCTTAGCTTATGCTTCCTTGAATTGTTATGGTTAACGTGTCTCCGTTCTGAAGGTTTTTCTGGTTGCTTACTCCTTGCTGTTCAGCTGCAATAAGCGTGTTTCCACTTGCGTCTAGATAGTAGCCGTAAAGTTTTGTGCTTACTGTTCCAGTTGCTTGGAATGTTACTGTGCAGTTCCATGTTCCAGTTCCAGTGTCGGTTATTGAACCTTGACTTCTGGCTAGTCCGTTTGTTGTTATTTCGTTTGGCAAAACTGTCCATGTTACATCTACACTGCTTGAATCGTTACTGCAGCCTATGTAGGTTGCGTTTAAGTTCCAGTTTCCGTTCAGTCCAGCTGTCTTGTTTGCTATCCAGTCCTTTCCGAAGTTAGTTAGCGTCATAGGATGGTAGGTTTGGCTTATTAGCTTTCCGTCTCTGAAGTGTTGCACCAGCATGTGCAGTTCAAGGTTGAAAACTGTTTCTTGAGGCTGTCCAGAAGCTGTAGGCTTGATTATGTGTATTTCGTATTTTCCGTTGCCTAGGTCTGTTATTGTAACGTTGAAGCCAGCTTGTCTGATTGCTTGAATAACGTCTGCTACTCCTTGCATGTAGCCTATTCGCATGCTGTATAGACACGCTTGTGTAGTTGCGAAAACTATTATGCAAGCTAGCAGTGTAGCCCACAGTTTTTTAGGTATTTTTTCCAGCATGGCTTTCACCTCCCTTTCGTGAATGTGTAACCGTCATCTTGTTTTACGCCATAGGTTTCTCCAACCCATTCCATATCGCTTTTGGCTATTCGTGCAAGTTTAGGATTCTGGTTTTTGTTCCAGACATAAAGCAAGTTTAGCCTACGGTAAACTGTTAATGCTCCGTCTTCCTCTACGCTTTTGGCTAGTGCTTGATGTCTAAGTTTGGCTGGTTTATGCATGCTGTAACCGTGCTTGACTAATTCGCCTTCCCTTAATTCCCTTCTGATTTTTTCTTGTATGCGTTTAGGCATTCTTCTTGATTTCAACCTTTTTCCGTGAAGACTCGTTTCCTTCACCTCCCAACTCTATTATTTGGTCTAGGTAATTGGACAGTTTCTTTTCTGAGTAAAGCCTCAAAAATTGGGGTTGTAACATTTCACATTCCAGCCTTACGTTCTCCATTAGGATTTGATGTGCTTCTCGCTTTTTCTTTTCGTAGGCTTCTATAAGCCATTTAGGGGGAGGAGGGTAGTCCTCTATGGTTACTAGATACTGCAAGTATAGGTCTCCAAAATGGTCGCTTCGTATTCGGTAAACGTCTGCATATCCTCTGTCTAAAACGTCTATTGCACATACAGTTAAGGTTCTATGCGTTACGTCTATGAAGCTGAAGTCTGGAACGCAATACACAGTGCATATTTGACGGTATCGGTAGGTTATGCTTACTGCTCTTAAAAGCTTGCTTAGTTTACTAGCCCATTGATATGCGTCAACGCTTACTCCAGCCTCATCGAATTGCACAAAGCTTCTAGGAGGCAAATTGTCCACTAGGTCAAAGAAGGGTGTAAGGTCGAATAATACTCTGTCAATGTTGAAGTTTGGGTCATTGCGTCTGCACAGTTCCATTGCAAACCATGATTTTCCGCTTCCTAAGTCGCCTACTACTGCTATGCTTATGGTTCTTCCAGTGTCTAGTCTGGCTTGTATTTCTTCATCTAGCCATTCAGCTGGTTTGAATTCTCTTTCTTCGTGCAGTTTAGGTATTTTCAGCTTGCTGAACATGGTTTAGTCCCTTAACGTTTTCTGTGGAGGTTGCATCCAGTATGGAAGGAACATTTCAGCTGGTGGAATAACAACTTCTACGTTTGTGTGTTCACGTCTTACGCTTCGGTTAAGCAATCCAGTGAAGGCTTGAAACAGTAATGCTCCGTAAACTTTTGTTAGTGGATGGTTTGTTCCGTAGGTTGCCTCTGCAAGCAAGTATTTTCCGTATAGGCGTTGAAGTCCTTTTAGGGCTTTCTTGGTTGGTCTAGCCTTGTCTCCTATTTCGCCTAAGCCTTGAGTTGCTATGAACTGTAGCTTCAGAAAGTCTATGGCTGCAGGTTTTATTTCTCCGTTTTTGTCTGTAGGCACTTTGACTTCTAGGTTTTCTATGATTTTCTGTCTTATGTCGAATAGGCTTAGTTTGGCTTTTGCCTTTAATGCTTCCTCGAATCTTGTAGGTGCTTTTTTCTGCTTGATTTCTTCGAGTATCTTGTTTTTCACATAGACTTTAACCAAATATGAACCCTCCTAGCCATAAACCTACTATTATGGCTGCTAGTATGCCTATTATTAACCAAAACTTTTTCATTTTCAGCCATGATGGAAGTTCCTTGCTTATTTCTTCGGTTAATAGGTAGTCTTTTATGGCTGCTGCTGCCTTTTTGCTTGCTTTTTCATCTGCATCTGCAAGTGCTTCAAGCAGTGCTTCTAGGTCTTTTTCTCTGGTTATTAGTTTTTGCTGTAGTTCTACTGCTTTCCATGCGTCATATTCTTGAACTGCAACTTCTATGTCTTGTTTGCTTACAGCGAATATTCCAGCTAGTTTCTGTGTTGCTTCTGCATGCCAGTCGCTTCCTATTGGAACTGCAACTTTAATGTTTTCTTGTCCCATGTCTGCTATGGCTACTATTACTACGTCTAATGGAGCAACTGAAGCTCCTATTGGTAAGCCTTTATAGATTATGTCTGCTTTCTGTGGAATTACAAGCCTTTCGTATGGACATGGGCTTAACAGTATCATTCGTTTCATGCGTTCTCCAAACTCGAATCTTTCATAGGTGATTTCGTAGGGTATGTATTTGTTTATGCTGGTTAGGTTTAGGTTGTCTTTTAGGCATTTCAAGGCTGTGTTTTCGTTTTCTTCGTGAATAGGCTTAACACTTTCAACTATGCCATAGTCAGCCCATACGTCTCCCGGTTTCAGTCTGCATGTTAAGGCGTGAACTACTTTTCCGTGTAGTTCTTGTCCAAGCTTGTTCAGTTGGATTAACGGTATGACTACAGCTACGGGTATTCCAGCCACTAGAATAAGCAGTATTATCCATGGATTCTTCGGAAACAGTAGGGCTGTAAGGTTTGTCAGTATGGCTATTATGAACATAGGCAACACAAATACAGCTAGAGGCTTAAGTATTTGGCTTGTCCATGTTACGGGTGTTCTTGGTGCTTCAAGTTCTTCTAGACTCATTTTCCCTCCTCCCTTTCCTAGCTTCCTTTACTTAGCCATAGGATTATGACAGCTACTATTACTGCTATGAAGGTTATGAATAAGCCCGTGTATGCTCCCCAAGGCTGTGGTTGTCCACTGAATATCAAGTAGAGGTTTATCATGTAGGCTATTATGAACTGTAGGCATATTAAGGCGAACCTATACGCCCAGTTTCTCACTCCCATTAGCTCACCTTCCTCCATAATTCTTTCAGTTTAGAAGCTTTCTTTCTTGGTTTAGGGTTTCTTTTTCTTTTACTTCTCGGTTTACGTTTTTCAAGGCTTACCTTTACGGTTGAAGCTATAAAAATTACGGTTATTAAGCCTATAGCAGCATACGGTAGGTATTCTCGATATTCCAGCCATAAGCTAGGTTGTGGAACGTAGTTGAGTATAACCGTGTATCTGATTTTGGTTGTTGGATAGTAGTAGTCTCGCTTTTCGATTTCTCCGTATTTGATTACTACTAGGTATGGTGCTGGAGGTAGATAGGCTGTGAAGTCTCCATTTTGGTCTGTTACGCCAGAAGCTAACGTTTCGTTTCCAGACTCGTTTATTACGGTTACTTGAACGTTAGGTAAAGGCTTTCCAGTTTTGTCAGTTACATGCCAAGTTACTGCAATTTCCGATTGTGCATTTACGGTTTGGATAGTGTAGGCTATTAGAACGCATAAAAGAAAGGTGTAGAGTTTAAGTTTCAAGGCTACTTTCTTCCCCTCCGTGATGACAATGCAGTTACAATAGGCGTCAATACTCCTGTTACAGCTAGGATTATTATTAGAATCACGAACACCATTGTCCAGAACATTAGCATATTCCATGGATTAGCGAACCATTCTGCTATTGCGTTGCCTAGTCCAGTGAACCATGCTCCAATGAATGCGAATGGATTTGCCCATTTCACTACTTGTCCTTGATGTATGCCTACGTCTCCAGACTGTTCTGGTTGAACTATCCATTTGCCTACTACAAACACATACACGTCGAATTTCCATTGCACTGAAGCGTCTTCTGCCTCCATTATGACTCCGAAGATGTTTTTGCGTATGTAAGGCTGGAAAATGTCTAGTCTAAGCCATGTGTTAACGTATGGTCTGAACATTGTAGGGTTAAGTTTTTTGCCTTGATATTCGTAGAAGGCTTCGTCTGGATTTGTTGTTCCAGATGGAACTTCAATGTTTAACAGTTCATTTATGCTTTCTGGATAGACTTCTATTTGGTTAGGGTCTCCGGTTGCCACTGTAAAGTTCTGTAGCACTATTGCACATATTCCGAAGTATGCTTCTGTAGGTTGGTCTTCAAAATACCAGATGTCATCGTTTAGGTTTATGCGTATCCAAATTTTTGTTCCTCCTCCCCAGTCCATTGCTCTGTCCCAGTCTTTGGTTATTGTCCAGACGTTTATTGTCCATCTTAGCTTCCAGAGTTCCATTCGGTAAACTTCGGTTGTTCCTTGCTGTGTAGGTAGTTCCCATCTGTAGGCTTTAACTGGATTTTCTTCTGTTAGTGCTATTGTTCCCATGCTTCCAGCCAGTGCTGTGTATGGTTGTCCCTCTGAATCGTATGGTTGAATTTTGAATTGTGTTCCTTCAAATTCGTATTTTACGGTTAGCTGTGTTCCGTCTGTAAGTGTTAATGAGGTTGTTCCAGACTTGGGATACCAGTTTCCGTTTACGTCTTCCCATCCCGTGTATTCTGCTTTTGCACCTTCAGTTGCTGTGGTGTAAACGCTTAGGCTGTAAGAAAGAAGGGATACAGCTAGCAAGGTTGCTAGTATCACGGTTATCCAAAGCATTTTGTTTCTGTGTTTCGGTTGAAAGGTCATGCTCCAAACACGCCTACTTTTCTTTTTGCAGTTGCTAACGATAGGAAGGCTGTTATGAGTATTACGAAGGGAAGCAATTGAAGTGCTGAAGTGTCAAGCTGTGTAATGTTTGTGTATCCGGTTTGTAGCGTTAGGGTTCTCTGCACAAAGTAGCTGGCTAGGTAAACGGTTGTTACGATTAGAACTATTTGCCAGTAGGCTGACTTCTGCATTATTCCACTGTAGGCTAGGCATATGAGAATTGCTATTACGGTTAGCAGTGGAAACGCTAGGTCAATGAACATTAGCAGTAGTATGGCTAGGACTATAAGCGTTAACGGAAACGTTAGCCATTTAGGTATTCCATTCATGGCTTATCCCTTCTTGAATACGCCTATTAGCGTAAGCATTGCTCCTATGACTCCGAATGTCCATTGTAGGCTTGTTACTATCATGGGTAGCGTTGCTGTTTGCTGTTCTGGTTCTCCCCAGCCTCCAATTATGCTCATTTTCTGGTAATATACGCCTCCGTAGTATATCCAGCCTTCGATTTTGTATGTTCCGTATTTAGGTAGCGTGTAGCTTGTTGTCCATTCCAAGTCTGTCTGTGTTTCCGATAGAGTCTTGGTTGTTAGTTCGTTTGGATACAAGGGTTCGGTTACGTCTGTTATTTTTATTTTCACTAGCTCTATGATTTCTCCGTTTTTGGTTGCCTTGAATTTGATGGTTAAGGTCGGTTCGGTTACTATTAGGTAGCTGTCTGGAGTTACTGGTTCTCCGTTAATGTAGAATATTCCATCAGCTTCCAGAACCGTCATGTAGGCTGTTAATTCGCCTTTTCTTCCATCGCTTGCAATTGCCTTGAATGTTAACGTGTAATTAGTGTTTGGAGGGTCATCTCCGCTTGTGAATCCTTCCGGTAGCACATACCAGCTTAACTGTGTTCCACTGTCATAGCTGTCAAATGGAATGTCTATTTCCGTGTTTGTTCCGTAATGTCCTCCGGTTATGGCTACGTAAACTCTTTCTATGCTTTCTGGAGTTTCATATTTCAAGACTACAACCAAGTCCATTGAAGCTCCCGGATATATTCCTCCGGGATTGTTAGGGTCAGTTGAACCCGGTGCATAGTTTTGTATGGTTACTGTGCTTGAAGTGTATAGCACGGTTGCCATGCCTATTATGGGCTGTATTAGAAAGGCGAATGTTAGCATTAGTATTCCGGGCAGTAGGAATTTCAAATCCATCTTTTTCTACCTCCTTTTTCTAGGAGTCCCCATACGATTAGCACTGCACCTAACGTTCCAAATGACAGTTGAATTGCTTGTGTAAGGGTTGTTTCGTATTGGTATCCCGGAAGTTTTAGGCTTAGTATGCTCATGGTTACGGTTGTTGTTCCGTCTGAGGCTGTAAGTTCAATTGTGTATTTTCCTCCTTTCGTAAACGTGTAGGTTGCTGTCCAAATGCTGTTTCCTTGATAGGTCATAGGTATGTTTGCTGTTTCTGCTCCTTTAATGGATAGTTTAACGTTTATTTTGCTGTCTTCGACTCCAACTGTCTTTTCAAATCTGAAGGTTAAGGTTACTGGAAGCTTCGTGTAGTATAGCACAGTTTCAGAGGTTACTTCTTGTCCGTTAACGGTTACTTTTCCTTGTAAGGGTGGATAAATCGTGAATGTTCCAGATACTTCGGTTTTTAATCCAGCCTCGTTAACTATTGTCCATGTGAACTCGTATGTTCCTTCTTTGGTTATTACGTAGGGTTCTATTGGAACGTAGTAGGTTACGGTTTCGTTTGTTTCTACGCCTTGATGCACCTTGGTTGTGTTTAGGGTTTTGCCGTCTATGGTTATGGTTACGTATTTTATTCCAGATTCAGGGTCTTCTGCTCTGGCTATTATGTTAAATACGGGTTTGCCTATGTAGGGATAGGTTTTTCCGTTTGCTGGACAGCTGAAGACTAATTCTGGAGGTGTAACGTCTATGACTAGGGTTACTAAGCCTATTGCTGGAATTACCAGTAAGGCTATCGCTAGGAGTATGACGCCCAGTAGCAGTATCGTTTTATTCATGGCTTTCTTTTTCCTCCCCTATTTCTTCCATGCGGAAGCGTTCCTCGGTTAGGTGTCTCAACCTCATTCCTCCAGCTTCCTTAAGCAAAGAAATGGGGATGTTAGGAGGCAAAGAAGTTCACCCATGCGTGTATCAATTGCGTGATGCTTACACGTTTTTTCCATGCGTAAATGAAGCATAAGGCTAAACTGCTGAAGAACACGGCTGTTAGGCTTGCTATGCTGTTTGCGTAAACGCCTAAATGCCATGTTGTGAATGTTGAGCTTACTAGGAAGGCTATTAGCACAACTGAAAACCAGTTTTTCGGTAGTATTTGCTGAAGTTTTGTTTGTAGGTAGAATCTGAAGAAGGTTTCTTCGCTTATGGCTGCACTGAAATAGAAGGCTTTTCGTTCTATGACGGTTATCCATGAAACAGTGGAGGGTGTAAGTTGGAAGGCTATTACTTGGGCTATTGCCACGGTTATTACGCCTATCAGTGTTCCTTGAAGAACGTCTGCAAATTCTCTTGTTGAAAGCACAGTGCTGAATTTGATTCCTCCGCACATTGCTTGATGTAAAGCCAAGCCAGCAATAGTTAGCAGAATAAAAACGATGGAGGTCATTGTTACATACATGTCGGTTTGAATGTATCTGACAGCCATGTATCCGTCTATGAGGATTTGGATGGTTATCAGTAGGGTTGATATAGGGTCAAGCACGAACTGTGCAGAGGTTTTGGATTTCAGTAATGCCATGCTATTCACTCGCCTAAGTATCTGTGAAGCTTATGACTTGGCTGATTGTTCCTATTGTTCCGCTTGGGTCAATGTATGTGATTTTAAGCGTAGGCACCCATGATGCTCCAGCACCAAAGTTTGCTCCTTGAATGTGAACGATGTATTTGCACCATGTTGTTCCTGCTCCTCTCTCGTAGAACAGCACTTTACCGTAAACTTCTTGGGTTACGTCGGTTGCTTCCCAAACTAGGTATCTGTCTTGTCCCGGTTGCCATTGTAGAACTGTCCATTTGTAGTCGCCTAGTTGAACCCATACGTTTTTGACTTTTCCGTCTTCTACGTAGCTTTCGTTTGCAGCGTTAGGCATTGTTAGTTCTACACGGACAATTTTGAATCCGTCTCCCTCTGAAACTCCGCTTATGTATCCTTCTGCAATTGCGTCAACATAGCTTGAACCACTGAAGTCTGAGCTTGTAGCGTTTAGCTGTGAAACTATGTCCAGTCCAGTTACGTCTGCGTCTAATGCGTAGAAGTTTATGGTTATTTCTTTCTGTGTTTCTCCAGCTTCTAGTGGCGTAAGCCATGTTAGGTCTAGCTTGTAGTAGTGTTCTAATACTCCGTCATCATCTACGTCTCTAGGTGTTAGGGCTGTAAGGAATCCGGTTGCTGACTCTGACTGTGCATCTAGCACGTAGTAGATGGTTGTTGCTTCATGGTCAACGCTTACGTAAAGTATTCCTTCGTCTTCCGGTAATACTTGTCCAGAAATTTCGTCTGTTCCATCCATGGTTACTGAACCGAAAAGTGTTTTCTGGTCTTTATGCCAGATTTTGGTTACTATGTCGGTTGGTGTTACTTGGCTGTCATCGTAGAGGTCATACATGATTAGGTTTACCTTTAGGTTTCCACTGTAAATGAAGCCTTCTGGCTTTTCTATTCCGGTTTCTGGTTCTTCCTTGACTCCGGTTAGTCCCCGTATCCATTCGCCTATCGGTTCAATTACCAGTGGATAAATGGCTACCATGAACAGTGATACTACTATGCATGCAACCAGCACATACATGGCAATGGTTTGCGTAGTTGTCTTCATGTGTTCTTCCCTCCGGTTTGGTTTATATGTAACAGGGCTTTCATGAGTTCCAGCCTCATGTTACCTTGATTTTTCCACCATTTACCCCGTTTTCTTACGGGTTCTATTTTTAATTCGCTTTTGTTGGAGGCTAAATAGCTTCTTCCACATGCCGGACATGAAATTATGCCTAGGAATCCGTGTGGTATTATGAATTTGCGTTTGCATGTGCATTCGTAGAGTGCGTCTCCCTTGTTTCCTAGCAGTTGTATTTCAGCCTTGTTTTTTCCGGTTGGTTTTATTCTGTAGGTTGCATCGCATTTTGGACATTTGATTAGGGTTTTCTTAGCTAGGAAAAGGTCTTCTCCGCATATGCATTTGAAGTGTATCATTGTTGCGTCTTGTTCGAGTGCTTGCCATAATCCTATTGCTCCAGCTATGGTGTATAGCACTATGGCAAGTGGAAGACTCAAGTTTAGCCTCCTTTATACGTTAAACAGTTTATTTAGTTGAAGGGTTTTTAAGCGTTATGGTAGCTCCGTTATTTCCACTCGGTAAAGCGTGCTGTATGGTGCTGTAAAGTTTGCTATGGGCTTGTATATGCCTTGGTCGAAGTTTCCGTCTATGAAGGCTTCGTATCCGTTTGCTGTTAGAGTTATTCTGTAGCTTCCAGCTATGGTTACGTTTGCGTCTATGCTTACGCATACATGTGAAGCGTTTACTTGCGTAATTGTCATGTCTATGATTTGGACTCCTCCGGTTAGTTCTAGTGTTCCGGTTGTTACCAGTTGCTTGTAGAAGAACGTTGAGGCTACGGTTGTGCCTATCATTAGGCTTAACAGTAGAACGCTTACGATTATCATTTGATTTCTAGCTTGTCTTCGCATTTTTTCATAGTTCAAGCTTTTCACCTCCGTTTGCTGTTTTGTAAGCTTCATGTAGGGCTGAGACGCTTGTTCTCAGCCATTCTACTCTATCCATTTGATTTGTTTTCCGTTTATGGTTATTACGCCTTTTTGCTGTTTCTTCTTTTTCTTTTTTAGCAGTAGTTTAGGAAGTTTTTTCCTTTTGGGTTCTACTTGTTTTTCTTTTAGCGTTCCGAATACAGCTTTCTTTAGGGTTTCTCCGCATATTGGACAGATTAGATACGTTAAGGGAGGGTCTTTCGTGTAGTCGTGTATTCGTATGGGTGTTTCAAATTCGCATCCGTTAGGGCAATAGTAAAGGTGTTTGGCTTGTTCTGTTTTTTCTAGAAGTTCAAGTTTGTCTATTTCTCTTAAGCGTTTAAAGTAGTAGGCTATGTTTAAAAGCATAAGTATTCCAGTTCCGATTACAACTATCATTGCGAACATTTACCTTCCTTCTGTTTTTTCTTGTTTATTGCCTTCTGCAGTTCAGCTTTAATTTTCTGCATCATAGCTTGTTCTCCGTTTTTCATTAGGGTTTCCATGAGGTCTATGTAGAAATCTACAAACAGTTCCTTCCATGTCTTGTCGAATATAGCCTTTATAAGCCTAAGTTTTCTGTGTTCTTCCTCTGTGAGATATATCAGAATACTTCTGATTTCGTTAGGGTCTCTGTGGAATTCGTTTTTTATCGCCATACTTATGCCTATAACTTAGTTTACGTTATAAGTATATAAGCTTTTCTGTCCTCTGAAATTCTCTGACTTCTGCTAATTAATTAGATAATTAGACGTATATACACTTACCTACCAACCTACCTACCCACCTACCTAACGTAAACTGTTATGTTATTGTATGGCTTTCCGAAAACTGTGAAACTAGATAATTACAAAACTAAATAGATAAGCACATATGTATTTACCTACCTACCTAACGTAACTACCTACCTAACGTAAACTAGACAGAAGTATATTCAAAGCAGAGAACTGTTAGACTGAAGTAACTAAAACTAAGTAATTATACGCATATGCACTTACCTACCTACCTAACGTTATTCCAGTTCTCTGAAAGTATATGCAGTAACATGCAGAAGTTACAGTTAGACAACTAATCGTATATACACCTACCTACCTAACGTAAGCTTGAAGGCAAGGCGAAAACTTTAAATATGTCCTTAGTTACCTTATTTATACGTAGTAACCTAAGTGAGGGAAAAGCGAATGTATGAAACCATCTCTGGAAAAAAGGTTTACACGAAAGCAGAAGGCATAGTAAGAGACATTCTGGACAACCCTAACATAAGCTACAAGCAACTAGCAGAACACTACAACACAACAATAGCCTACGTCTGGTATGTTGTTTCCAGAGCAAGAGCAATAGGCGTTCTAACTCCAAGAAAGAAACCCATAGGAAACTGGTATGAAAGGCTGAAAAAGGAGATGAGGACAGTTGGAAATCAAGCTAAATGACAGCCAAATAACCAAGCTGGTGCAAATACTTTCGGAAAACTCTGAATTTACGCCTACCCAAATAGTAGAAGACGCCTTGCGAAAATACTTTTCAAGGCTAGACATAAAATTCCAAATCTGCAAAACCTTACTTGAACAGTCATGGGCAGAAAAAGACATAGTTGTGCTATTCAGAGGATTCGGAACAGAGCTTTTAACTAGGCGAGCAATCAAAGAAGCCCGACATTTATGCTCCATAGTAACGCCTAGACCAATAAAGGAGGTTAAGCCATGAAAGAAGAAAAACTAGAAGAATTCCCTGAAGAAATACAGAAATTCCTAGAGGAACTGAAACATCAACTTTACCAGCAAGTGGACAAATACGTTTTCTACATTGCTCAAATGATAGCTTTAGACCTCAACATGGGAACTCCAGTTGAAGAAATCTTAAAGGAGTTGAGGGGCTGTAAACATGGAGTCGTTCTTGGAGACGTTACTGCAGAATAGAACATGCATTCTCATAGCTGGAATTTCGGGAGTAGGCAAAACCACACTTGCAGAACACATAGTCTTAGCCTTAAAAAAGAAACAGCCCAACTTGAAAGTGATAGTTGAAAACCCTAAAACTGGAAAAAACGGCGATTACACCCGTAGAGGTATAAAATATGAACTTAGCAGAAGCCTAGTAAGTAAAAAACCTGAAATAACGCCTAGCTTAAAACGTAAACTTAAAAACAGCATTTTCATAGTTGAAGACCAACCTAGAATGGCACAGCACGAATACTTCCAATTAGCCAGAGAAAAACTAAGCAGAATCATGACTGACCCCATGTATTACCGTTGCGTTCCCATAGTCATAACCCAAGACCTAAAGCAAGTTCCGAAAGAATGGCTTGGACACAGCAAAATTCTATGCCTATTCAAAATACCCAAGTTTCACCCTATGATGTTCAGACCAGCAATAAGCCCAGCTGTAGCTGGAGACATACTAACCAGAATAGAAAACTATCCGTTAGGCTATTACGCCATAATTAACCGTTACGATGACACGATTTCAAGCAAGCTTTTCTGGAGAACAGACGTTTCAGAACTTATAACCGTGATGGAAAACGGAAAATTAAACGGAGGCATAAAATTGGGAGTGAAAACCGTAACTAAAACCTCAAGCCAAAAAGAAGAACCGAAAGAAATAACCTTTAACAAATACAAGGTGATAGCTTCAACAATTCAGGAAGCAATAGGCTTTCTAAGGCTGATTTTTCCTCCTAGCATGCCTAACACAGCCATTTCCAGAATGCTGGATAAAAGCTTCGACTACGTAAACGTGGTAATCATGAAGCTGAAAAACAGAGGCTTACTTCCACAGAAACACTTGAAATACTGGACAAAAAAGGAAAGAATAGCCTATCTCCGTAAATATTACCAAAACGTCAAATTGGTTAATTTAAAAACCGAAAAAACCGTTGGAGTAGAAGTTTTAATTAAAGGAATAGAAAAGGAGGGAGAAAGGCATGGCTTTACACGGAAAGAGAATAACGCCTAGAACCAGAAGCGTAGGAAGAAAAAGCTCTCCATACCATCTGTTCTACATCGCCAAATTCGACATACAAGAAATAGACCTCGATGAGAAACTGCTTAGAAGAAAAATTAAGCAGAAAAACCTAGACAAGAAAGTTACGCTAACCAGAACAAAAGACGGATTAATTTGGCATTACAAGGGAAAACCTCCAATTCTAATTCGACAAGACGGACTATACGCAGTTAAAGGCAAATACGATAAACGCTACTTGGAAAATCAAGCCTTCATAGTTGCAAGCTTCCTTTACAGTTGCGGAATGCTAAAGGGGGAAAGAAAATTTGAAAAGCCGAAGAAAACGTAGAGGACACTATCAGAAATACATTCAAAACGAAGTGTTGCTTGTTCCATCCTCGCATTTAGAGGCATGGGTAGCTAACATCTACGTTTACAACAAGACATTTCCAGACGGAACAAAAAACCTTTACGGAATAGTAAGCATTCCAACAAGCATTCTTCGACATTTAGCCGAAAAGCATGGAGTAAACTTTAAAGCTGGAACGAAGCATAGAATGCTAATAGCTTTAACGCCTAACTTCAAAGAAATGGAGAACCAAGCCATGACCGTATGCCCAAGATGCAAATATCACACGCTAGTGCAAGACCACGATGACCTAACGCTACTGAAATGTCCAGCATGCGGAGCAAAATTCAAAGTTCGAGAAGTAACCTCAGCTTGACTTGGTGTTTAGCAGCCTTCAATCCGCAATCCAACACTACTCATGCCTATACAACACAACCGTCACCCAAGTGCAAATCCTCAACAACACGGGAGGCTGGCAAACAGTCT
>Ga0180302_10000425_pt1 | contig 18177 bp, 15 predicted proteins | sample GuaBasSediGuay17_FD_121794 | JGI IMG/M metagenome (GOLD analysis project Ga0180302, IMG submission 121794) | Subseafloor sediment microbial communities from Guaymas Basin, Gulf of California, Mexico - Guay17, Core 4571-4, 12-15 cm | ecosystem: Environmental > Aquatic > Marine > Hydrothermal... | reverse complement strand
TTTATTATATTGAAGGCCTTCATCACGTTCCTCTTATAAAATATTGAAGCTGGTAGCATAGCGGAAAGAGATATTATCCAGGTGACTTCACCAGGGTCATTAAAGTAATTAGCTTCGCTTACTAACATGCCTACTTTGTCACCTGGCATGAACATTGGTATGTCGTAAGATTTAAGCAATACTTTCACATCTGATGGTTTTAGCGACTTCAAGAGCGATATTAGTTCCTGATCCTCATTTAATCTCTCCCTCAGCATCGAGTTTACCGACAATCCATTAACCATTTTGCTTAAAGTCGCTAGCTCGGGTCTCTGCACAAATGATGGCTTTTTAGCGAGAATACCACTATACTCTAAGACACATTCCATCCCCTTCATTGTCTGGTAGATTCGCTTACCCTCATCATTCATGTTCTCCTTTGAAATGAGGGTAAGCGAAGTAGCCATTATAGTTTTCATGTCAAAGGAAAAACCTATTGGGACTTGGGTAATGTACAAGTTATTAACCAGTGGATCCTTAAGCTTTATGAAACACATCCTCCCTCCTTGGTAGTCGAAGCTCTCAACTAAATCACCGAGCGCTTTAACAATGCTCCTAGGTCCTCTGGTAAATAACTCCAAGTCCTCACCCAAGGTCCTTATTTCTAGTTAATCTAGCCACCATCCGTTATTTATCCCTATACGGTCGTTATCAACTTCGCTGACATAAAAATTGCGCTCTCTATTGGCTATTTCTTAGTAAGAAACCTTTACCTATATGGTGCCTATAAGTAAACATGAGTGAAGAGACGGTGTTAAGAGTGTCAGGAAAGGTTAGAATACTCTGCAAAGAGCCCTTAACCATAGCATCTGATAATCTAAAGATAACCATTAGCAGAGGAATTATTAATGTGACATGCAACACACATAAACATTCCTTTACACTCTTCCCAACCCCGATAGTAGGAGTTAATACCAGACTTAACTTCAGAGTATTAAGAGCGAGAGAATATATAGTTGAGGCAGTATCTTTCTCAGTAAGTGATGAGTTTTCGACTAGCCTTCACTTAACTGTATGTGCTACAGATAGCATTACATTAACATCCAGAGTCAAACCCATCAGGCGCTTAATTCCTCTGAATCTCATAACACCTCATCTTAGAGTGCATCTAGGGGACTTCACATGGCACATTGAGTCATCTCTAGCGCCTTTTAGTGAAGTAGAACCACTCGAAGGAGGCATCTTACCTGTGGGAAATGCTAACTTCCTTCAGTTTAATAGCGATAGTTGCGCTTTTTCCATATTCGCTGGGCGGTGTGTATTGATCATGAAGAACAAGCTCATGTTAACATATCCCAAGATATATTTCAGAAAACACTCTAACTCTCTAATTTCATTAGGGCTTTGTTACCATAATCTGCCTTCTCAATTCGAAGCACATTCCTCATTAACAATATGTCATAGAAATACCCGTATAGAAACATCCATTAATCACTCACTTAAAGAAGAGAGCTACTTTTATGATATAGACTACAATGTAGCAGACGCACTTGAGCCCATTAAGGTGGTGACTTATCAGGAGATCACGAATAACACTATGTATACATGCGCGTTGTTCAGAACATTCAGTGATTTAATAGAGAGGTTAAGGCCCGATAGCTTAAAGTTTTCTAAGATTACATTAATAGAGCTCATCGAGCTTCTTAGTTCATTAGTAGAGAAATATCCCTTTATCTTAGACGAAGGCATGAACCTAGTAGAAAGATATCTTGGAAGGGTGACAAGAGAAATAGCAATAAGTGACCAGGCATCACGCTATATCGAGGCTATCATTAGAAAAGATGAAGAAATTGTGGCAAACTTAGCCAGAACCATAATTGAAGAGGTTATAAACAAAATTGAACCACGCAATATAGGCCATCTATTTCTACTGCTAGAGATGTTGCCGCTAATAATCTATCCTCCCTCTTACATAACTGGTGATGTATTACATGAGGCCATGACGTGTGTTGAAAAAACAATACCCATCTTTAAACAAAGTATCCTTAACGATTTAGGGAGTAAATTAGTCCATCTGAAATTTCTAGCTCTTCAAGCTTGTATGGGAACCCTCTTAGTCAAACAACACTTTAAGGTCAAGAACCTCGTAGAAGATTACACTAAGGAGCTTGAGAGAACATGGAACAAACTAGACGAAAGTTTAAAATTAATCTCTGCAGGCTTTTCAAGGATTACCCAATTTAAACATCCCAAAATTTTTCCCTCTCTCACTAACTTCAAAGTAATGTGTCTACCATCACTTGGTCAAAATACTAGAATTTTTCTAGTTATTCCGAATAAAATCTATGAATCGCTCAGATTATATACATTGTCTGTTAAAGCGGTTAAAATACAGGTTCTAAATGAATTAGGTGAGTTGTTATACACAACCAGCGAAAAACCAACTTTGATGGGAGTCGTAGGAGTATATCTGCCCATCACTCAGGGCAAGTACTTCATACTGAAAGCGAACATCTTACCCTGATCTTGGCTTAAAAGCTACTACACCATAAGCTTCTCTAACTATCTTAACCTGAAATCCTACATGTCTTAATCTGTTAACCACTCCTCTGGTAACATTTACTCCCCTCATATATCCCGGCTTACCTGTATAATGGAAGAGAACACCTCCCCTCTTTAACACTCTGAAGAGCTCTTTATAGAACTCCTTACTGTAAAGTTCACCAGCTAGAGCTAAGGTGGGAGGATCGTGAATTATTCTATCGATCGAAGAATCCTTTATGTCCTCAATGACCTCAGTGGCATCACCGAGTATAATGTTTATCCTTTCATCAGCGAGTCTCCATGACCATGGATTATATGAAGCGATCTCTAATACGTGTTCGTCGATCTCAATAGTGATTACTCTAAATGCTCCCCTCAATAGTGAGGCGATAGCGGTATATCCGAGTCCAGTACATATATCGAGCACCTTCATACCTCTTCTAACGCGAGCACACTTAACCTTGAGTAACGAGTCCTCCCATGGAGTAATACCAGTTATTCTGTGCATGTGTATTCCGTTGATTTCTAATGTCGGAGCAGTGTAAGGACCTACGGCTTTTAGTTTATAGTAGTTCCCATTAGCTGAAAGGGCAACTTTACGAATATTACCGTGTATTACGACAAAAATGTCATCATCACCCATATCATCTATGGATGATTTTAGTACACTAAGATCGACACACTCTCCACAGGAAAATATTACAGTATCGTCCACTACCTCTATATCGCTTGTACTAAGTCCTAAATCTAATGATATTTTAAACTTAGAAGCCATGGTGTTGCTTTTAGAAGTGAGTTTAATAATTTCCCTAATTACGTATTTCGTCAGCACAGGCTTTTTTATGGGTGTAAAAGTATAGATTTTTTTATTTATATCATCCTCCTTTAAAGACTGCTTATTTTGGAAATTTAAATCCCTCTCTCTGTTTCTGCTCATTCAATGATCCCTCAAAAGTCTGTTATGAACATCTTCTTTAATATGATAATATACTCCTACGGATATGTATGATAATCCTTGCTTTTAACACTTCTTCATTCTGAAACTCTAGGAGTCTCAATAAAGATTACGAGTAGAATGTATTCAACAATGTTAGAGTCCCTATACTATTCATTAGGCTATATTATAGCTAACATTAACTTTTAAGAGCTCAATTCTAAACTTAAGACAAGAAAGCTCCCTTAAAGAGTTAAAGATATACTTTAATAACTATTACAAGCTCGATAGAGTGTGGGAGACTATGAACTTAGCTCTAATTCAGGATGGTGAGAGACCCACGAGAGCCTCAAGACACCTTCTTAAGGCGATCAAGGACCTAGGCCATAAGGCTTACTACATACCATTCGAATTTATGAATGCTGAAGTAGGTAAAATAATGGGTGTCAGAGTCGGCTTACAAGAACTCGAACTTGACGGGATATTACTGAGAGGATTGAGAAGTGATCTTAGCTTAGAGCAATACTTAGCTAGGTATGCTATATTGAAGCATATTGAGATGTTAGGAATACCTACAGTTAATGAAGTTGACCCGTTGTTCTTAGCTCGTAACAAATACATGGCTCTTCTAACAGCTTACATGGCAGGAATTCCTGTACCCGAGACGCTCTTAACTGAGAACCTAGCAATGGGATACAAAGTAGTAAAGGAGTGGAATGACGTAGTGATAAAACCCATAGCAGGCTCTCGAGGAGTAGGTTCCATGAGATTTAGCGACCCTGACATGGCTTTTTTTGCTATGAAAAGCCTTAAGAGGTTCTCACAGCCATTGATGATACAAAAATATGTAAATAAGCCTAATAGGGACATAAGGGTCTTCGTAGTAGGAAGAGAAGTTATTGCATCTATGTACAGATATGCGCCACCAGGTAACTGGAAGACTAACATAGCTCAAGGAGGCAGAGGAGTGGCCTGTGATCCGAGTGGAGAAGTAAAGGAGATAGCTATCAGAGTTGTTGAGGTATTTAAGTTGGATTATGCAGGAATAGACATAGTAGAAAGCGAAGAGGGTCCACTACTCTTAGAGGTTAATGCAAGCGCAGATTTTGAGGAATTGATGCGGGTAACAGGAGTCGATATACCAAAGAGAATAGTTCAAAGACTGATCGAAAAAGTTAAAAAGTAGCATAGATACCATTATCACGCAATGATGTCGTTTCAACCACTGAAGCCTGATGAAGCGAGCAGCCACTGAGCCCTAGGAGGTTGATCATGACAAAGTGGTTGTTAAAATGTACGTCTTGTGGAAGGATAAATAAGTTAGACTTAGGCTACAATCTTTATGAATTTAAACGAATTTACGTATTTTGTGAGCATTGTAACAAAAATACGTTTCATGAGATAATAGGCCATGAGGAAGAAAGAAGTTCAGACCAGCGATAATGACATTTAATGCTCGATCCCATTAAACACGAAAGTTTAAAGAGAGCGAACTAGCACTAGTAATGAGGGGACGTGATAACCCTATCTTTGGAGTTGGAGAGAATTTGAAACCCGCACAACTATCAAGTAATTTTCAAGCTAGGTATAACACCTTGATTAATGAGATAACAAAGGCATTTCCTGGAGCAAGTGTTACACTGAAGACTTACACCATTCCCATATATGAAGCTGAGCTTGACGATGTTACCAAACTCATTACAATGTTGAAAGTAAAAGAGCCCCGAAGAGAAGAGAGTTGCATGATTGTAGTAGAGGAAAGATCGGTAGGGAACATCATCAGGCACATGACAACACTTTTACTAAATCACTTGAACGAAGATGTGCTAGTGTTACTTAGAGGGCGTCGCGAAATCGCTATACTCATAAGAGAGTTATTAGTAAGGACGCACAACAATAATTTCATCATAAATATACGCTCTGCTAAACGAAAAGATCTGAGGAACATAAGAATTCTATGTCCTCGATGTTACTCAATAATGGAGTTTGAAGGGAACGGTCCAAGTATTCTCGTATGTAGCAAATGCGGTTTTTGCTCAAGTAAGTTAAAGATAAACGTCGGCGAGACAAGCTCTGCTACCATCACAGTCATGACAGTAGACGATGTAATGGAGAGTATCGCTAAAGGTGGGATATTAAGGGAATTGAAGAATGTAAGCTTAATCATGACAGCTGCGCTGAAGTCTGAGGATGTACCAGTAATAGGGTTAGCCTTTCTAATGATAACGTGTTATAGAGCACTATTCAAGTCGAGTATAAGGGCATTGGCGCTAATTACACATCGAGATAGATTGTTGTTACCAAGAGAACTCGAATACTCGAATACTATATTGTTCTTAAAAATAAACCCAAGAGAGTGTTTCAAGAATAAGCTACTAATTAGCATTGTAGTTGAAAGCTCTTACTTCACAATTCCTCTAATTCTTGAGTTGATTAACTCATTAATCCATTGGAGTCAAGATAATATGCTTATTTTAGTAAAAGACGAGTTGACAAGTACTTTCCTTAAGAAGCTTGTACAACATAAGAATGTAATAATAGTCGATATTGATGAATTCGCGACTCTTAATAGTCTTAGTGCAAGTTTGATACTAGTGCTAGGAGTCAATGAAGCGAAAGCCATAGCTTTATTATCTGAACTTGAAATACCAGATGACATCGTAACATTGGTGACAATAACATCAAGAAGTAGCTATAACATTCGAATAAGTCATGGGCGCTATAGTCATACAGAACATCTTGTGCAAACTGGTCTTGGATCATTCAATATCATGGCGTTATTGATTACGTTGTTAATGTTGCATAATAGGTTAACTTTAAGGGTCGATGAAAATGAAACTCCTGCTCTTGCTGATGTAATAAACGAGTTAACTCAAACAGCCTTGAGCGATTACTACTTGAACCTACTAACACTAGCCGTAACAGATGAGGGGAGAGCACACTCAATGTTCACTAAGCTGATAGAACTTCTTCGGAGAGCAAAGGTTATGGCAGAATTGCTGAGCGATGAAAGGGCGATCGTGTGTATAAAAAATATTGTGAGCATTGCAAATGCTCAGATAGCGCTGCTGACATCTCTACGTCGATTAGACACGACTGTGAATACTCTAAGGAAGCTTGACATGAATGAAGTGAGGAAGCAACTCGTATCTGTACTGAGTCACGTAAGAAATAACTTTTACGTAGGTGTAAATGATGAAGAAATACTTTTGATGAGTAAGAGTTTTACCGATGAAGTTCATAAGATATCACTAAAGTTGAGTAAGCTAAGTGAATTAATTAGCAAGTTATCACGTGTAAGAGAGTACGACATCATCAAAATTAAAAGATTATTGAAAAGATCTCTATCTCTATCAAACACATCACTGAAACATATCGAATTGCTTGGCACTAAATTCAATCGTGAGTTTGATAGGAAAGCGCACCCATCAATAGTAACAGAACTAGTCACGACAATGAGGATGTACTACATGATGAAACAAAGACAATTAAACAAGTTAATAGCGAATATGATGAGTGTATACAATGTTTTAACAAATATCATTAAACAACTCAATATGATCAAGAATAGTATTGAGTCAATGAATTACGAAATATATGAAAGATTAAAAATTGCAATGAGAACTAGTAGAGTCCCTATAGAGTTTCTAATTACGATAGCCAACCATCTTAGTGTTCTTCATGCTCCCGCAGTCAAAGCGATGTATCTATTAACGTATCTCTTCACCTTAAGGGGTTTGGGGTGCGCAATTGATGAGTTATATCAGTGACATATTGATTCCATTTAGAGTTGTTAATGTAATTCCTGTGGGACTGGCTAGTGGATATGAAATGTTACTAGTTGACCTTGAGAATTTTAAGGTAAACGTCAAGCTTAGATGGTACAAAGAAGCAATTACAAAACTAGTTATCGGAACCAAAAATGGGAGAAAGGTACTTAAGAAAATAATATTAGCCAAAGAATTTCAAACCCATTACTTCTTACCGGGCGATATTTCGTCTATAATATATACTTCAAAGCAAAATGAACTATTCATTCCTCAAGTTATCGAGTTCAGCTATGCCTCGCTAAATAGCCCTAAGTTCTGCACGAGGGGCTTAGTAATGTTAACATCGATGAGAAAATGCCCATTAACTGCTGACTGTCCCTATTACGAACCCGAAACATTTGGTTGTAGGCATTTTGCTCACTACGAAGGGCTTACATATGCAGAGCTATTTGAGGTGAAGCCTAACGTTCAATTTGAAGGAGAGTATGACATCGTTAAAACGATCCTATGTCTACTCTATAAAGGCATACCATTAGTTAAGATAAGTGAAGTATACTCACATGGCCCTCTTTTATATGTAGATAGAGTGGTGATTAGAAACAGATTACGACCTGCAGTACTATGCTTTGTGTTAGAGCCTAAGTATAAAATAGGTTACTTTACTGGAAACGTCTCAGGGCTTCTCTTAACTTACTACAGAGATGCGCTTCAGACCCTAGTAGAAAGAGTGTTGTCGAACGAGAAAACAAGAACAGCACTTGAGCGCAATTATTGTTTACTAAAGGATGCGTCAACAACATTTACCTATGCATCAATTATTCGTAAAATGGTCGACGATCTAAGAAGTATTGATCACTACATGATCCTTCAAAGGCATCGAGACGTGGTATTTGGAAGAGATTTCATAGATTTTTGTGAGTGTGTCATGGCACATCTAATAACTCACTTCCTTCTTAACTATCTCTGTAGGACGACGGATGTAAGCATAGATGACGTGTATCATAGCCTTAAAGTTACAGAGGATAAGGTTAAGATAATTGTTATAGGTAACCCCCACATCATGAGTAAAATTATAGATTTCTTGAAGAGAAGGCCAGTTGAGATCTTAAAAAAGGCAGTTAATGATGCAATCGAGGCCACTCGTGGAGAGAGAGCTGAGGAGCTAACGTGTGAGCTTGAAGCCCATAAGAGGACGATTAGCAGGATAATCAGGGTAATAAACAGATTTATTGAAATATCAGGATATTTACCCTATCCCACTGCTCTTTGGGCTTATATAAATCTTAGGTTCAGAAGGCAGGGAGTAAGTGAAAGTACAGTTGATAAGCTAATTAGTTATATCATAAACACATCACACACAAGGGGGTATGACTTAACATTAACCAGTAACTGTTGCTATGATTTAGCATTTCAATGGGCACTCTTTAACCCAAAAATGTTGCACGTGATACTAAATGAATTGGAGCCAGCACTGATCGATAATGGAGTTGTCCATCCAAGGATCATCAAAGAGACACCTACTCGACTTGTGAGTCGCTTGCTTGATCTATCTGATAGGCGAGTTCATATAATAACTGGTCGCTTATCATCCAGCGTTATTAAGAGATACCTTAAACCTCACCTTAATAGAGGAATTAATATTGATGTAACTACAGGGATACTTTTCAAGAGCAAAAAACACAAAGCAGTACTCAGAGAAAGAGAGACTAAGAGGCTAAAGGTCACATCACTGTCAAAGTACATTCCAAACTATACCCTAATAATCATCGATGAAGTAATAGCCTTAGTCGGTTACTGGAACCTAACTAATACTAGTCTGAAATCATCGGATGCTTTCTCGTTATTGTTTTATAATCCTAGGAAGGTGGAGGAGATCATAAACTATTTAAGAACATCAAGAGCGCTCAGAAAGGATTTCAGACTTAAAAATTAGTGGGCCCGGGGGGATTCGAACCCCCGACCACTCGGTCTCTCAACCGACCTTCTCGGCATATGAGCCGAGCGCTCTACCTGGCTGAGCTACGGGCCCTATCTAATATCTTTTTATTAAAGTTAGTGATATTTTTGGATTTTGTACCTCTCCTTGTACTTATCTCCTCTCAAAAGTATATATCCTTTTCGGAGCAAGGTATCATTGCTAGATAGATGTTAGTAACCAATTACGGCTTTATAGCAATGAGTAGGGCTAATAGCGATTTTGACTCCCTTAATTTTCTTATAATTTCTCTGTTTATATCACGTGCAGCTTTATTAGCTTTTAAGGCAATAGTCCTATCATCAACGTAGTTGCTCTTTCTAATGACGAGAGAGTGCTCATTGCTAAAAGTTAATCTTCTACTTCCCTCAGCTATAATCATGTCTACTAACTTATCCACTACTAAGATGATGATCACTAAAGAATCATTAAGTGAAGCAATCTCCTTGAAGTCGCTTGATAAGTCGTTCGCGGACTTATCAGCGGAAATAGCTATTATGCAATCCCCTCTCTCAGTCAGATAGTTCTCTTTAGTTATTTCAACGGTGCTTCTATGAAGAGCACGAACGTTGGGATGCCCCCTAGCTCTAACTATCTCTACAGCAACTCTTGTAACGTCTTTAGTACTCAAATCCATATCTACCTCTCAATGATACAAATATACAACTACCAAGATTCTCAACAGAAAGACTGCCATCTGGACGCTTTTTAACCTTAAGTAACACCTGAGAAAAGCGGGTTCCTACTGGTATGACTAGGAGCCCTTGAGGTTTGAGTGCTTCCAAGAGTGGCTTAGGAACTGTTGGAGCGGCTGCCGTGACTAGGATTCTATCAAAGCGCTCCTTAGCTCCTATACCTCGACTACCATCGGCATTAATCACGTAAACTCTATCATTATATCCTGTTTTCTCAAGGTTATCCCTAGCGAATTTAGCCAACTCTGTGAAGTACTCAACAGTAACCACAAATCCATTACTCTTGCTACCACTAGGTGCGACTATCTCTGCACAAAGGGCAGCATGGTATCCACTACCCGTACCTATTTCAAGAACTTGCATTCCAACATCTAACTCCAATGCTTCACACATGATAGCACACATGTGAGGCGCTGATATTGTTTGATCGCAAAGTATAGGAAGAGGAGAGTCTATATAAGCCCACTCTTTATACTCCTTAAGAACAAAACATTCTCTGGGAACTTTTAACATAGCTCGGATTACGCCTTCGCTTCTCAACACTCCCTCTCTTACAAGGCTCTCAACTAATCTTCTTCTCTTGAATTCAAAATCCATAGTTCTAACCAAACCAACTTTCGATTGAAGTCTGAGTAGTTAAAGTCTTTAGGGCCTTCTTTGCTCTCTCAATGGCCTTTCTGACTCTATCTACAGAGAAGTCATGCTCGTCGCATAGGAACTCCACTAACCCTTCCTCATCAGGCATCTTCCACTTCAATGAATACTGATTCGTGACTTCGGGTTTCAAGAAAAGCTCTCTTATAGCGGCAGGATCTACAGGAAATTGAACCTCCCCCAAGATAGGAAGAGCTTTCTCCAAACTACCGAATTGTTTAATAATCCTAAGAGCCCTTTTAGGCCCTATCCCTTTGACTCCATCAGGGTTATAATCCGTTCCTATCAAGATGGCTATATCAATTAACTGTTCTCTAGTAATTCCTAAACTCTCAAGAGTACTCTTTAAGATGATTAGTTCTGGCTTAATTTCAACATAAACATTCTTCCTGGGAAGCTTCCTCCTACCAGATATGGTGAGATTCCTAACTAGACGAGGTGTGCCGTAAAGTAGAGAGTCATAATCTTGACTAGCTGTAGCCCAGGCATCCCCTCTTCTGGCCATATAAGCAGCCTGAGCCTCTCCCTCTGAAGGAGCTTGAACCCAGGGTATGCCAAGCAAACTCAGTAGTTTTTTAGCATCTTCTACCATACTGCTTGTCAACTTCGAAGTCCTTTGAGCGTACATCCTAGCTGCTTCTAAATCGCCTCTGGCTAAAGCCTCCTCATAAAGTCTTACAGCCTCCTCCTTCATTCTCTGCCTACGTAAGATCTCTATTCTCTTTAGCTCTGGCGGCTTTCCATCAAAAACATAAACAGGTTTAATTCCTCGCTCAAGGAAATTTACTGTTCTATAAAGTAACCCACTTAAGTGGCTCGTTATGTTACCTCGTGAGTCCATTAGAGGGGTCCCATCAGGCTGTCTTATCGTCGCTAGGAATTGATACAGGGCGTTATAAGCATCTACTGCTATAACTTTACCACTCAGACGTGAGAAATCGATTTCGACTCTAGGGACTAGGTCTTTAAAATCTACACCCATAGCTAATCACGCTCTTCAATCTGAAACTGTTACTCCTGATTTATATAAAGCTACTACGTGAGTTACTCGGTTTTCAAATTCAAGGGATGTACTAGCCTCAAGTTCCTCTTTATGTTCTCTACATATATTATCTTCCTTATTTCTAGAACCATGAGAGCCTTATTAAATTCTTTCATTGAAACTTCTACACCTAATATTCTAGTCAACTCATTGTAGAGCTCCTTATCACTCATAGAGGATCCCTTTCTCCTAAGGATGTCAACTATCATTATTGGCAGAGGAGCTGGTAACATGAATATCACTCACTAAGCATAATAACTTGCAGTTACTCTTCTTTCTCTTAAAGACCTAGCCCTCTCAATCCACGCTTCGTATCGTCTTATCATATCAGGGGTAAGGGATGGCTTAATCTTCTTCAGAGCCATTTCAAAGTGTCTTAGCCTAACGACACTAGCTTTTATATCCTCTCTTAAGGCCATGAGTCCTGCCTCCCTTACTAGAAGCTCTAAGTCAGCACCAGAGTATCCCTCTGTTCGCCTAGCCAAATCCATAAGGTCAACATCTTCAGCTAGTGGTACGTTTCTTGTATGGATCTTCAATATTTCATAACGAGCTTTAAGGTCTGGTGGTGGAACGTAAACCAGTCTATCAAATCTACCTGGCCTCAGTAAGGCAGGGTCTACCATGTCAGGTCTATTAGTAGCTCCTATTACAATGACCCCCTCTAACCTCTCTATTCCATCAAGCTCTGTTAAGAATTGACTTACTACTCTCTCAGTCACCATCGAGTCCCCATAACCTAATCCCCTTACTGGGGCTAGGGCATCTATTTCGTCGAAGAAGATTATGCATGGTGCTGCTTGTCTTGCTTTTCTAAATATCTCTCTTATAGCTCTCTCAGACTCACCAACCCACTTGCTGTAAATTTCGGGCCCTTTAACGGCTATGAAGTTAGCTTCACTCTCAGTAGCTACTGCTTTAGCAAGTAAAGTCTTACCACAACCAGGAGGACCATACAAAAGTATACCCTTGGGGGGCCTTATTCCTATTCTCCTGAAGGACTCAGGGTACTTCAGTGGCCACTCAACAGCTTCTCTTAATTGCTGCTTAACTTCCTCTAACCCACCAATATCACTCCAATGAACATTCGGTACTTCGATTTCAACTTCTCTGAGAGCTGAAGGCGTGATCTCTCTAAAAGCTCTCATGAAGTCATCCATAGTTACCTTAAGGTTCTCTAAGACTTCCGGTGGAATTTGCTCCTCCTCTAAGTCTATTTTAGGTAACACCCTCCTAAGGGCCTTCATTGCAGCCTCTCTACACAGTGCAGCTAAGTCGGCTCCTACAAATCCATGTGTTATCTCAGCTAATTTCTTAAGGTCAACATCTTCAGCTAGTGGCATGTTCCTAGTATGAACTAATAGAATTTCATACCGACCTTTAGTATCAGGGACACCCACCTCTATCTCTCTATCAAATCTTCCTGGTCTCCTTAAAGCTGGGTCAAGAGCATTAGGCCTATTAGTAGCTCCTATTACAATAACGTCTCCTCTAGCCTCAAGCCCATCCATTAATGCTAGTAGTTGAGCCACTACTCTCTTCTCAACTTCTCCAGTAACCTCCTCTCTCTTCGGAGCTATTGCATCTATCTCATCAATGAAGATTATAGCTGGAGCATGTTCTTTAGCTTCCTCAAAGATTTCCCTGAGTCTCTGCTCAGACTCACCGTAAAACTTGCTCATTATTTCAGGACCATTTATAGCTATGAAATATGCATCAGTTTCGTTGGCTACTGCTTTAGCAAGTAAAGTCTTACCACAACCAGGAGGACCATACAAAAGTATACCCTTAGGAGGTTCAATTCCAAGCTTTCTGAATAGTTCAGGATGCTTCAAGGGAAGCTCGACGAGCTCTCTTATCTTCTGCTTAGCCTCTTCTAAATCTCCTATATCATCATAAGTAACCTTGGGGATTCTGCCTGCTTCTGCTGGTCTCTCTAGAACTATTAGGTGAGTGTCTTCTGTTACTATGACTACACCAGAAGGTTTTACTGAGACCACTGTAAAGGGTATAGCCTGCCCAAGAACCGGTACCTGTATTAAATCTCCTTCGCATAGCGGATGATCAAGCAGCCTCTTTTTAATATAAGCTACAAAGTGTTCATCAACTGTGAGAGCCATTGTAGCAGGAGCGAGCCTCACTACGCCGGCTGCTCTCACCTTCGCTCTCTTGACTATTACCTTATCTCCTATACTAACTCCAGCATTTCTACGTGTCATGCTGTCCATTCTAATAACTCCAGTACCATGATCTTCCGCATAACCAGGCCACGCTACAGCAGCTGTTCTACGCTTACCAATAATCTCAACTATATCTCCAGCAGTTATTCCAAGTTTAGCCATAGCAGCAGTGTCTATTCTAACCCTTCCTCTGCCAGCTTCACGTTGCTTGACCTCAAGGACTTTAAGTTGTACTTCAGGTACTTTCTTATCCTTATCACCAGGCATGAGTTTCGCCTCTTGGTAAACACCAATGCGGATAAAGTAGAGCTCTTTCAAACTCCTAGATTCAAAGCTAGTAATATGTTATTAAACTTTTTGTTATTTTACGTGATGTTCAGCGCACCTTTGTACCGATGTCCACCTTTTAACGTCAATGAATTAATCGACAAGAATGTGGTAGATTGCTTTAGACAAAAAAGATGTTTGCTTGAAAAATATGTCCTTAGGTTACCTCGTATCTTTCCTCGACTACTTTAGTGATTCTATTACTACATGAGTTATGGTCTCTTTAACTCCCTCAATCTTTGAGGCTTCACGTAGGAACTCATCTAGCTTTGCTTGGTTCACTAGGACTATTAAGTCTATGTCTCCAGTAACTCTGTATATTTTCTCTACGGGTAGTGACCTTATCTTCATGTATGCCTGGCTTCTCAGTCTGGGCTCTACCTTGATTAACACAAAGACATCGGCCGCCTTAACTCCTATGACTTCTAGAGCTTTTTCAGTTAAGTCGATAAATCCTCTACCTGTTCTAACTAGACCCTCCTCTCGCAGTCTCCTTAAGTGAACATTTAGAGCTTGTCTAGTGACTCCTAGCTCTCTGGCTAGTTCATTTTGGGTCTCCTGAACTGTGAAGACTTGCATCGGAACACTCTTGCTTAGTAACAACTTTAATAGTTGAAGTTGCTTCTCTGTCAACCTTATGTATCCTTTTTCCATAAATTAATCACCGTATTTACTCACGTAAACGGATATTTAAATTTTCCTCTGCTAGAAGACATGCTTAGGAATGCTACTTAAGTGTACACCAGATTAACTTGAATCAATACATTTTTAAAATGCTCACCTCAGCGACGTTATGCTATAGGGTTTTGTTTAAATAATTAGCCTGATATTTACTGAGTGAAAGGTTCTAACTATTGATGAGGTGAGTGTCTCTGAGTGAAACTGTAGTCTACGTGGGAGATAAGCCAGTGAACAAGTATATAGTTGCATGCCTAACGTTATTTCACGAAGGAAACAGAGAAATAAAAGTAAAGGCGCGAGGCAAGAACATAGCTAAGGCTATAGAAGTTGTTGAAAGACTAAGGAGGCATTTCGTGAGAGAGATAGAGGTCAAGGCTGAAATAGGAAGTGAGATACTGCCTACAAGGACTGGCCAGCCTAGGAGGGTCAGTGTGATATCAATAACGTTGAGAAGGGGGTGAGGTTGAAGCTACCCATATGTTACTTTGATGCCAAGACAAAAATACTATGTCCATTGTGTAGAGACAAGTTGAATAGAGGCGAGATAAGTGAATTGGATGTGGATGTATCACATGACCTCATCAAGATTGAGGAACGCGAAATCCCTCAGTTAAAGGACGCAGAGTTCATTAAGGCGATTAGGGCAGATAATATAACTTTGATATTAGTAAGAAGTGGAGCAAAAGTTACTAGGACCATATGGAACAGAGTAGCAAGACAACTTTCTAAAAGAGGCTATGGTAGAGTTAAAATAGTAGAATACACGAATGATGTAAAGAACCTCATACAGAATATAATCTTCCCAGCTAGAGTATTAAGCATGAGTATTGTATGGTTTCCAGATGGAACCTCAGAACATTACGTCAGAGTCTCATCAAGAGACCTGAAAAGAATGCCATTATCTCCGAAGACGGTTGAAGGTATTGTGGAGAAGTTGACCGGAATAAAAGTAAAGATCGCCTTAGAGAAGTTCTGATTCACATGGAGGAATAAATATATTAGGCTCTTTCTTGTTTTAGTCGGGCAGGTGATATATTGGATACCATTTCAATTCCCACATGTAGTTCCTGTGGCAGGCCAATACCTCCATATACACGCGGAGTGAAGTTTAGGTGTCCGAACTGCGGCGAAGTCACAATTTGGAGATGCGAGAAGTGTAGGAAGTTAGTGAATAAGTACGTGTGCCCAAGGTGTGGGTTTACAGGACCCTAGGTGATGAGCATGGGAAGAGTATTGGTTCTAATTCGGATTTTCCCGAAGGACATAGATATTAACCTTGAGTCGCTAGCCGAGAAAATAAAGGAGTCGTTAGGCAAAGAGTACTCTATTATACAGTATAAAGAAGAGCCCATAGCATTCGGATTAAAAGCTCTGAAAATACTAATAGCCATGCCAGAGCTTAAAGAAGGAGGCACCTACGAATTAGAGCAAACTATACAGAACTTAGATGAAGTCAGCGAAGTAGAAATACTTCAGGTAACAAGGGCTCTCTAAGTATTTTAGTTGAACAATCAAAAAGGACTCCTACACATAATGACTCCCTGTTTCAATATAATGAGTCCCACACAACAAAATTATCATCCTCATAGAGGTGACAACCAATACACACCTGATAACTTAATGAATAGTTTTTGTGCGACTAAAATGGTTTTAGTGCGTGCGCAAAGTTTAAATAGCCCCAATCAGTCTACTGTTGAGGTTGAAAAATTGGATTGTAACGACTTAGTTCTGGTGATAAGGTAATGCCTAAAAAGATAAACATATTTGAACATGAACTCGTGCCGACTCATATAAGGCTCACTAAGGAGGAGGCACATGCTCTTCTGAAGCGTATGGGAATACGCCCCTATCAATTACCATGGATATTAACATCCGACCCCGCTGTCAAAGCCTTAGGAGCTAAACCAGGAGATGTGATCATGATCATAAGGAAAAGCCCAACAGCGGGAGTATCAGTAGCCTTTAGGCTAGTAGTTCCATTTAAGGCGAGGTGATATATTGAGTAATTTTAAGCTAACACCCGAAGATAGATGGGTACTGGTTGAAACCTTCATAAGAGAGAAGGGACTAGTGAAGCAACACTTAGACTCATATAATGACTTTGTTGAGAGAAAGCTTCAGGAAATAATCGAGGAGCAAGGGATAATTGAGACAGACATACCTGGTCTCTATATAAGACTGGGCAAGATAGAAATAGGAAAGCCCATAGCTAGAGAAGCTGATGGATCCACTAGTGAAATTCTTCCAATGGAGGCACGTCTCAGGAATCTAACCTACGCTGCACCCATGTACTTACACATGACACTCATAGTTGACGGAGAGGAAAGAGAGTGGGAGAGAGTATACATAGGAGACCTCCCAATAATGGTGAAATCAGTCAAGTGTCCTCTCTCAAAAATGGATGAAAAAGAGCTAATAGCTATAGGGGAGGATCCAGGGGATCCAGGAGGCTATTTCATAATTAATGGATCAGAAAGAGTACTAGTAATTCAAGAAGACTTGGCTGTAAACAGAGTATTAGTTGATGTAGGAGGTTCAAGCTCAACCGTTACACATACGGCCAAGGTGTTCTCAGCGACAACCGCCTATAGAATTCCAGTGACTGTTGAAAGGCATAAGGATGGAACCCTCTACGTCTCATTCCCTGCCGTAGCTGGAAAGATACCATTAGCGATATTAATGAGAGCTTTAGGCCTGGAGACAGACAAGCAAATAGTCGAAGCTATAACAGACGATCCTGACCCTAGTTTCCAGAACGAGCTAATACCATCTCTTGAGCAAGCTGCTCAATGTCCCACAGTTGAGGACGCCCTAGATTACATTGGAAGAAGAGTTGCTATAGGCCAAACGAAAGCTGTAAGAATAGAGAGGGCTCAGAGGATTCTAGATAATTACCTACTACCTCACATAGGAACTAGACCCGAGGATAGGATAGCGAAGGCGTACTTCCTAGGCCAAATGGCTGAAAAGATAATAGAGCTAGCGAAAGGGATGAGAAAACCTGACGATAAGGACCACTATGCTAATAAAAGACTTAAATTAGCTGGAGACCTATTAGCGATGTTATTTAGGTCTGCCTTAAAACAATTCATACGGGATGTTAAATATCAACTAGAACGCATGAGAAGTAGAAACAGAGAAATAGATCTAGTCACACTAGTCAGAGCTGACCTAATAACAGATAGACTAAAACATGCACTAGCCACTGGAAATTGGGTTGGCGGAAGGACTGGAGTCAGCCAGTTACTTGATAGAACGAATTATCTCTCAACAATAAGTCACTTAAGGCGAGTAGTCTCTCCGCTTAGTAGGACTCAACCACACTTTGAAGCGAGGGAACTTCACGCCACTCATTGGGGAAAGCTATGTCCTGTAGAAAGCCCTGAAGGTCAGAAC
>Ga0180302_10000424_pt1 | contig 18184 bp, 17 predicted proteins | sample GuaBasSediGuay17_FD_121794 | JGI IMG/M metagenome (GOLD analysis project Ga0180302, IMG submission 121794) | Subseafloor sediment microbial communities from Guaymas Basin, Gulf of California, Mexico - Guay17, Core 4571-4, 12-15 cm | ecosystem: Environmental > Aquatic > Marine > Hydrothermal... | reverse complement strand
TTCAGAATCATGGGATATATTCAGAGATTTATTCATTTACAATGAAAATCAATTTATTGTTGCAGGAGGATTAAATGAAGCAGATAATGGAAAAGAATTGCTATATGCGAGACTAGTCTGTATAAAATAAGTAGCAGAATCAATTAAAATCAAATCCTTTTTCTCCATATTTCAAAAGTTCCATTCTTTCTGGTGAAACCGTGAACGTGAAGTATATCCTAGAACTATTAAAGGTGCAACTAAAATAAAACTATAGCTCACCAATTTTCCAATTTTCTTGCCCCGAAAAACCCTGGTAAAAGTATAAGTGAGAAACACCTTAAAGAAACTACAATATAATGAGCTACCTAGGCTATTAGCTTAGAAATTCGAGCGGAACTAACTAAATAAAACTACAACATGGCTTAGTATTCATACATATGCATATTACCATCTATCAAAATATCCTTCTTCATTCTCCTCTTTGATATGTTGCTTACCAATCACAACAATCTTGAAATACGATCTATTTTTGGAAAGAGGTTGTGGAGGCTCTCTATTCCACTCCATTTCAAAGACATAGAGTGGGTTACCATACAGATCCTTGAGCCAGATGATGAGCACACTATTTTCATACTTTAATTCTATAATGTAATTATTTCCTTCAAAAGCAAGCCCCAGCTTCTTCAAACCATAGAATACCGACCTAGCCCATGGCCATGAGAGATGTCCTTTACTAAACAGCTTTTCTATTAGCTTACCTGCGTACTTATGCCCTAGAAGGTGATTAACCATTATACCCTCCTCAAACCCCAACCTCCTTAAAGCTTCAGCTAATGCGGGAAACCTAATGCTGTGAAAAGCTCCTCTGTTGAGGATCTTCTTCTCGTAGTAGATGAACTCATCACGTTTCCAGACCCAGAGGACACCGCTTTTACGTATAGGAAGTAGTGTATGGACTAGAAGATCGAGTGCTTCATCCCTTCTACCTTTTCTAGCTAAATATGTTGCTTTTTCAACGATTTTCTTAATGCAGTAGTCGAGGTTTTTCGGGATATCAGTATCCAGTTCTTTACTTCTTTTAGCGAGTAGTTTTCTAAGAATTCGTTTAGCTCCTCTTTGACCAGCTCTACTTCTCTTAAAATCAAACACTTCAGCTGTAGCTTCTAGATCAAAGACTCTAGGGTATACCTTGGTTTCTTTGATTTCGATGAGTCCTTTATTCTCCAACAGTTTGAGCTGCTTCCTCACAGTATTTTCATGAACTATATGAGTAGCAATATTGTTGTAGAAGCGATATAATCTGCTAATGCTAACACCTTCTTTAAACTGGCTATAGTACCAGTAAATAAATAGGAATAGACCTAGTTGCCTGTTCCTCTGTCCGAACCAAATAATTTCTTCTAGAATAGACTTCCGCCTTGTTTTTTCCTCTACCTTGCTTACAATACTATTTCCAGCCATAAATGCTCACCTATGTGGTATACAATTAATTAAGAAGCCGCTGTCCAGCTAGCTGGACAAAACTTTAGTGGGCGAGATAATGTATTCCTCTATTTCCTTGGCTTTTCTCTTTCTTATTTCCTCAGCTAACAGCTGGGCTGCTTTAGAACTGGCTGGCTTAAAGGCTAATTTACCATTGATAGGATCTCTTACACCTCGCAGTACGTTCCATTTCTCAAGCCTTTTCATAAGCTTGTAGACGTAGCCGGGGTTCATCTTAATTTTCTTCGCGACTTGGCTAGCATGTAGTATCTCGTTGCTGGAGAACACTACCTCGCATATCCTGAACAGCCTCTTATCTGATAGTATTATGTACACCACATCCTCGGGGTTGTACTGGTGTCTTGGCATATCTTCTACCCCCACCTATAAAGGTGAAATATATTTATAAATGAGGGAATACTATACCATCACCAAGCCTATAATACATCCTCACCACGTTAACAACGATCCATCTAGAACCATGGCGTCTCTTCAAACCATACGGCACGGGCCGGGCGGCTTGGTTCTATTGGGTGTGTGCAAAATTTATCTGAGACGGATGGGGATAGATTGATGTAGCAATATCCGTGGGAATGTTTTATTTCCAAGCTTTACACTATTTTAATAAAGGAAGAAATATAAGTCGGAGGAATATGTCCGGGGCCTATATAGTATGAACGCTATAATAAATGTAAGACCTTATACTGCTTGGAACCTGCTAGACCATGTCATTGTCCAGCTGGGGAAAGAAGGAGATAGGATCTGTAATAACCGTATTAGCGAGGATCCTTTTTACAATGCCCTGGTTGACCTAATATGTAAGGAGGGCATTAAAGAGCTACCTAGGCACGTCGTCATAGCTAAACCGTTCTACCCATACATACTACTAACCTACTACGTGTTATTCCATAAGGACAACCTCGATTTAGCTAAAGCCCTATACAGAAGACTTTCGAAAATATACAGAGATAACTCTAGTATATTCGACAGAAATGAGGAGGCATCACTAAAAATAATAGGAGAGGTTATAGATTTCCTTGATACGCTGCGGGGACTCGATGAAAATATCCACAAGAACATCTTGGGGTATCACCTAGAAGTTCTCATAGCTAAACTAAACAAGGTTGATTGCGCTGAAGGTGGCGGATGGAGCTGCCTCTTCAAGGATCTAATAATTAGTGATCTTGAGCCAAACTTGGAGCGCGGGTATAGGAAGCTTTGTTCTATCAAAGAAATGTATGGAGCCGGGTTCATACCTATAGATGAAGAGCTAATAGAAGGATACAATTTGTTTATGACTGAGGAGTTCTCGCCAATATATGCGTTCTTATCAAGCATTGCAGAAAGGGAATTAGATAGCTTAAAACATGTGTACGAGGAAATACACAAAGTGGAAATAGAGAAGAGAAACGTCAAAGAAAAACTAAATAAGATACGAGATATTCAAAGAGTGCTTTATATATACGTTGAGAAAGCTGAAAGTACATTTAAGAAAGCAGTTACTTATTGGCCTCTCATTGGAGGGTTGTTGCTAGGAATTACTACAATACCTAGTATTGGGTTATTAGGATCCGTCTTTGTAGCAATACCTTTGTCAACCTACTTATTGAAATTAGCTGAAATATTAGTTAGAAGAAATCTCAAGAAAATAGAGGAAAGGATTAACTACTTAAAATCCTCTAGAGTAGAGAGACTTGCAAAAATCATATGGCTTTCATAGAAACCACATAACATACCTAACCCTACTTAATTTGCTCACATTGACACGATTCTTCATCAATCTGAGGGTAATCCATGCTATTTCTCTTGAATACCTTATTGTGACGGGTTCCTTAGATACAGGGTTACTTATAGCGACATAATTAAGTCTGCACATGCCGAAAACCGTTGAAAGTAGATCCTTATCACTTAAGTTGAACTCGTGGTTAGAGATCTCCACCTCTCTATGTCTAGCAACTATCTTTATTGTCGGCAGGCCTACGTAGATATTGGCCTTGATCCTGCTTCTGCTTGTGCCTTCACTTAGATCGAAATACCCTGTTGTGACCATAGCGTATACGTCTGGCTTTAATTGGAAAGTTGCACCTACAGGTGGATACCAAGTAATTGTCCTGTCCTTAGCTTTATGAGGGCCATCTTGATGGCCAATTATAATGTCGGAGTCTCTGATTTTGAGTACGTACACCGCTACGAACTTATTCATAGACTTTGCATTTTTGATCGCGTTCCTAACAGCTTCCTCTTCTCTCCTCCCGATATCCTTTCCAGAATAATGGATTATTAGTATGTTGTTCTTTTTCGAGCTTGTACTTAATATTTTACTAATGCTCCTTTCTAGGAGCTCTGCGATCTTCTTGCTCATATCCTCTTGTTTATCCATAGACAAGACCTTGGAGTCCATGAAGTTCCATACACCATTATGATCGAAGAGCGTGACAAATCCTACACCACGCCTTCTGTGAAGAGGATGCGCTGAAATCCCTAAACCCATTATCGCTATTGATGTGCTTGAAGGATCCTCTACCCTTATTATGCTTCTATCAAGGGCGTAAGGTACACCCCCCATCTTGGCGAAAATCTGTATGGAAATCGATAAGAGGGACCATCGGTATCTAGCATCATCCTTTATCAGATCTTCAGTAACTACCTGACTTGGGACATCATTAGCTAAGAACCTAGCCTTAGTCCTGTAGTATATGCTATCGTATATGCTTCTATTAACTTTGGGAAGCAGTATTAAGGGAAATACCTTATCTGGTGAACCGTGTTGTGTGTATACATCATATATTTCGTCGGGATCATAACTACTAAATGAAACTGCTTTTATTTCGATATTTGTTTTAAGAGCTTGGTTAAATCCGGGAAATATCTTCTTATTTTCGCGGAGACCGTTCCTCATATCTTCCAGTAACTTCTTAGCTAGCTTTGCTTTATCCTGCTGATACAGTATTAGTATTAGTTCATACTTATCTACACCTTTGTTACTTCCTTCATAAATCGGGGAGCGAGAAAGCGGTTCTAGATTTATAATGTTATATGCATTTACAGAGGCACCATTGGCGAACCTAAATTTGAAATCTGTAGGTTTAAATACGGTATACAATCTCAAAAGCCTTCACCACACCCTTTTAAGCCTTCTATCAATGGAGAAACATACCCTGCCAATACATGGCTTACATATAATTCTCCTAACTATTTCAATGTCGTTTTCAAGAATAGAGAAGTACCCGCTGGGATAGAGTCTGTTAAGATCTTTATGCTTGTCGAACTCCTTGCATAAATATTCATCAATAAACTTCCTAGATTGACTATAAGTAGGGTTCACAGCTATGGAGACGTTGTCAAGTTCGCTAATACCTATACGTATATTTCTTCCCTCACACTCTAACATAAGTTCATTATTGTTAATAGAAGTTATTTTACATACCCAAGTACCATCTTTACCAGCTCTGTAGTTTACACGTACACCTAGAAGGTTATCCAAGTCTATATGGTTGCCACTAATATAATCTATCACTAATTTCAGGTCAAGATTGCTTATCCTCCTATAATAGTGGTGTAAGACCAAGTAAATCTCTTCTTGATCGGAGACTATATGCTGAAATCTCATGGTTATACACTTAACAACTTTAAAGAACTTAGAGCAACCGCCTCCGATATCCCTACATAGACTAGGGTACTCGTTACAAAAGTCTAAGAATCTTTCATCTCTATCGACTATTCCTTGATCCCAGAACTCTTTTTCAAGGAAATCTATGTCTAGACAGATAGCGAGTCTTTCACCAGGTCTTCGAGGACATTGAAGCTCTTCCGGCACCATCTTGCTTAGAAAATTATTCAACAGATTGGCTACCACATAAGCTGTAGATGAGATGTTTGAAGTAGGCTCTATTATAATATTATTAATATTCAAGGATTCATCTACAGGAAGACCTTGGGCTACTCGCTCTTCCCGATACTTCTTTAGAGCATCATCTATTTTCGCTCTCACATCTTTCTTGCAGGGATGAGGATCCCCTATACCAGATACATATACGCCGGCTTTCAGCTCACCATAATCTGTGGAGAGAAACGAAGCTACTAAACCTTCAGTGTATCTATTGATTACCCCAGCCAATAACCCTAGATTCACTTTACCTGTTATCCTATAGGCTTCAATAGTGTCTTTACTGGGAAATACCTTGACGAAATTCGTTACGTAGCCACTCATCTATTCCTTCCCGTAAACTACTTGCTCCAATATGTTTCTTCAACACCATTAAAATAAAACTTTAGCTACATGAGAAGTTAGTAGAAGAACTTCCTTCAAGTATGCTCATATGACTTTCATCATTCTCCCAGCAATGGGCGGATTTATCTATTATAATGCGAATACTGTACGTATAGTTAATATCACTATACACAGCAAGAATTATTCATAAAGACATTAAGGCTACGTTAAACATATTTAGTAATGGTGTCGGTAGGTGTTTAGTATATGATGATCGATGATTTGTATATACATAACTTCAAAATCTTGATAGATAAATGGTTCAAGTTGTCACAGTTTAATGTATTTATAGGTCCAAACGGCTCCGGTAAATCTTCAGTACTTCAAGCGTTGGCTGTAGCGAGGTATGTCTTATATGATAGGGATGCTAAGTATATACCATATCCAATGCCTAGATCTCCTGTTGATTTAAGACATGTGCTGCATAGGGATAAGCCCTTCATAATAAAGCTTTCAGGAACCTTTTACTACCAGCATAAGGATTTAGGAAATCTTGCTATTAAGGCATTTATTGAAGTTAACGACTATAGTGTTAAAGAACGTAGGCTTCTGCAAGTCAGCATAGATTCGAAAACTATTCTGAGTGAAAGCGATATACCCAAGGAGGGTTCTAAGACTATAGAAGTAGAGGGAAAGACTATAGAAGTAACGCGTACACGAATCCGTATTCCTGTTAACGAAAGAAGTGTTACTACTTTAGAGCCACGCCGACTTCTATGGAATGTATGGTTTATACCGACAGTAAGAGGTGAAGCTGATATAGCAACATCACCATCACCAGAGATAGGATTAAGATATCACCAGCTCTTAGGCTTGCTGGCTTCGAACCATAAGCTTAAGCGGGATGTAAGCAGGGTATTGAGTGAAATATTAGGCTACCGCTTTGAACTTGATTTAAGACTAGTGAGTTCCCAGCAATGGGCTCTTGAAAACCTGATCTACGGCTACGAGAAAGGAAAGGCAATAAACTTTGCTATAGAAGCATTTGGATGTGCACAGCTAATTTATCTCTTAGTCTATATGCTGGCTGTAAATGAAGGTAGTACTATATGTATTGAGGAACCTGAGATACATCTTCACCCAGCCTCGCAGGCTAGGCTTGTAGAGAAACTTGTAGATATTGCTAGGAAACGGAAATTACAGCTCATAATTACTACTCACAGCGAACACGTACTGCTAAAGTTCCTGAACCTTGTTGCCAGAAAGGAGATATCAAAAGATGATGTGAAGGTCTACTACTTCGTGAGGGATCCTGAGAACCCTGTTGCAATTCTTGAAGAACTACCAATTACTGAAACCGGAGAACTTGTTGGAGGTTTAAAGGGATTCTTCGAGCACGAGGTTGAGATGCTTGAAGAGTTCCTCAAAGCTAGAATTAGCAGTAGATAAGAACGTCTTCTATACTGCCGCTGAAATAGACAATACATCACCAGAGACATCTGCTTACGCTATGATAGTGTTGCTGAAGATATTTGCTGAATGTCACACAATAGTTGTAAACGAAGAGTTTCTTAAAGATGTAACACACAAGCTAAAAACATGTAGAAACTGCAATAAGAATAGAGCTTATGATATAATAAGACTGCTAAACCGCATGAGAGCTCAGGAAAAGAAAATAAGGTATGTAGAGGTCTTTGAAAGTCTTAGTGGTGTGCCAAGAAAGGATATTGATGTGGCTTCATTTGCACTACAAAGTAGGGATAAGATACTCATACTTGCAGACATTAACAACAGGATAGCTGATGAGGAATTAGCCTCAATACTGGAAGAAAAATATGACGTTGCTGTATTCAGCTGTAAATCATTCATAGCCTTCAATAATCTAATGACATAGTAAAAGTGTTGCAATGACTTTTGAACTCTCTAGATAATAAACAAAAAGAAACTTACAATGACCCTTAGCTACCACTTATATTTATATTAAAAGGAATGTTTTCTGAGTCAACCTGTGCACGGAGTCATGCTTTAGTGATATAGTATATTGATGAATACTGATGGTGTAGTGATGGTGCATTTATATTTATGGTCGCATTCTGACTCAGTAATATTATTTGGAAATTATAAGATATAGACTGAGTCAGCCAGTGCTATGGTGATGTAACTGACACGTCCTCAGCTATAGGAAAAGGGTTTGAATCCTACAGATGGCTGTAAGTATCCTTTTTCTACAAGAAACCTAGTTGTGGGGAAGTATGATAACGCGTTATACCAAGACCTATCCAAGAGTATGAGTAAATGTTGTCTATCATACCTTCTTATCGTTCTGAAAAGAGTTTGGATGTGCCTTCTATATTGCATGTACTTGTAGAGCTGTAGACCGCCTACTTGTGGAAAGATCTCATCGTAGAGCTGTATTTTCTGTATAGCCTCATCGGGTCTGTCGTACTGCCACAGCGCTATAACAGCATAACTATCAAGATCCCAGCCACGGCTGAGCCTCCCAGCAACAGTTATTATCCTAACATTTGCTTGGTCAAGCAATGAGTACTCGGGCACGTCCTCGGACGCGATCTTTATGTGAGGTAGCTTCTTTTCTAGTATATACCTTACCCTGTGCATCTCAGCCTTAGACCCGGCAATAATTGTTATTTTTCCATTAAGCTTTGAAACGATCTCCGGAATAAATTCTCGGATGAGCTTCATTCTATCCGGGCTTCGCATAAACACTTTGCGCGGAATATAATACCCCCTTATCTTTACATTGGACGGTACATATGGATTCGGTATGCGAATTTTGACTTCCTCGTTCTCAAAAGCGATGACTAGTTTATCAGATATAGGTTGCTCTTCAGGATCATAAATGAAGACTTTTATAATCAGGTAAGGGTCTGGAAAAGGTGTAGCAGAGAGCATTTTGACCTGACTCGCATAGATAGCTACGTTGACTATGAAGAAGCTTGAAGCTACATACAAGGTACCGTTGCGTTGTAATATCATGCCTTTCTTGTAGAGTTTCTCTATATCGCGCTTAGTGATGACCCCGGCTCTTAGCAAGGCTTCGAATTCTCCCTGTGATATCGGTTGAAAGAAATAGTTCGGTAGTAGAGCATCATACTCGTCCACAATAACGCGCTTAGCATGTCCAAACACGGAGAACGGAAGAAACCTGTGATCTCCTATCCATATTCCATCACTAGCGTCCAGATAGTGCTTAATGAGCTGTCTATACAAACAGTTCTTGCTGGGGCATTTACTACAAAGAACTAGTGATGCTAAGATGTTGTAGCTGTTTCTTAATAGTGAACATCCTGCTTCGTTCTTTCCCTTTAATATATGGACGTCTTGGGGTTTCACACCAAAGGTTCTGATCAGGTCGTATCTCTCACGCTGTCTTAGCGACTTAAGCGGGACAAGAAATAGTGTCTTGTACTTAATACCCCTCTTGTAGTCCCTAGATATCTGTGCTTTTACACTAAACGTTTTACCTGTACCTGGTGCAGAATGATTAAATTCTATAATCCCCATAGCTCTCCTACCTCATCATTTTCTCTTTCATTGTTGTAAAGTATGCTAAGTAAAGGAGGAGGGTATTTCTTCTAGTAAGACCGTATCTTTTCTTACCCCAACGCAGATGTTTCGCTATGTTGCTATATGCCGAAAAGACCTTTGTATAGTGCTTCGCATAGCTAGAGGATACAAGCTTCTCAATTTCACCTCTTATACTCTCTGGAACTGTAATTCTTAATCCAAAGAAGGTAGCCATAGTGTCGTAGACGCGGACGGCCTTCAAAGGCTGGCTGTAAACATCGAATGCATTAAACAGGTTCTTTATTATAACGGTATTGAGGTACTTAGAGACATTGTTGTTGAGGCTAATTGAGTCTAGGAACTCATACATCCATGAAGGTATATATGCATAAATCCTCTTTTTTGGTTTCGGTATTGCTTTGAACAAGTAGTAATAGCGGTCTATTATAAATTCGTAGAACATATATTTCCTGTTAATGTAGTCTACCAGTGCCTTTTCTAGGGGGGCTAATTTAATTACATAAGTTGATTTCTCGCTGTACCTATACCTCACTTTGTGCCACCCTTTGACATAGAGTAGATCTTATTGAGTATCGCAAGTAGTGGTTCTAATGTCACTAGAGCGTATTCAATAAGTTGGTCTTTGCTAGCAGTTTCTCTCCATAGAGTTACATTTTGCTCTAAGTGATGCTCGTCTACCTTTGGTTTACCACTAAATCTGCCGCAAATTAGCTCAGCTGAAGAGTCTTTAACGCTGTAGAGTACACAGACAGTATTCTTCTGCTTTTTAAGCCACTGGGGACTGAGAATTCTTCCGGATTCTACTACTGTTTCATCGATGATTATCTTAGTGCTGTACTGCTTCGCAAATATATTTTCAGGTCTCTCGGGCACCATACCAACATCGAAGACTAAGTAGGATAGTAGTAGTGCGCGAGTAGAGGGATGGATCGACTCTTTAAAGAGCTTCTTGGTGTTTCTACCCTTCTTTTTGTAGTTCTTAGAATAAGTTGTTAATTCCTCAACATGTTTAACAGTATTTACAAATAGATCATCTACTCTTCTTGCTGACTTAAGTAGTTCTTTAACTGCTGTCTCGGGGTCGGTACCTGATAGAACTTTCTTTACAAGCATATCGAAATTCTCTTTAACTACTACGGGCATTGGAAACCTGTGCATACCTTTAACAACAACATCTCCACTAGATGTAATGACTATATAGTTCTTCTTAGAGTATACTACAAGTGTTTCATGTACTCCCTCAAACTTGAGGTCAAAGCTATCACCGAGTAGTCTCTTAATTGTAGTGTTTATTTCTTCTGCGAGCTTGCTAGGGTCATCGCCGTTTTCCAGCTGTATAAACAAGGAATCTGTATCACCATAGAGCACCTCTCTTCTGAATTTCAGCTCAACTATGCGTTGTGCTGTATTGAGCACTTGATTTGCACGGTAGAATATATATGCACTCACGATTTCGTTGACACCGTTCCCACGCCTCTTGGACAGCACTCCATATGCTGAGTTAGCAAGGATCTTGATTGCTTGATCAATGCTTGATATGTTGCGCTCCTTCTTGATCCTCTTAGAGGCCTTGCGTGCCATATACATATATGTAAAGAATTTGTGTAGAGGTCCTCCGCTGAACGCTACTCCGAGCTTTTTCTGCTCAACATCGTTGTAGAGGAATACTAGAAAGCCTTTGCCTGTGCGTACTGATAACGGATCTACATAGTCTGAGAAGTATATGGATGGATATAGCATATCGAAGTCAAGCTGAAGTATCTTTCCCTTATATACGCCTTCGATCGCAACAACTTTATGTCCTTTCGAGATGTATGGTATAAGGGTGCTTTCAATTTCACCGTAATTGTATTCCCGGCTCCTCACTTCCAAGGCCATTCTATGTTTCCTTAGCAGATACTCTGAGTACGAGTACTCTGCAAGACCGCCCATGGAGGGGAGAAATTGCTGACTGAATGGAGAGATGCCTGTTAATACATGTAGAATTGCTAGAATCGCAAACCATTCCTGTATGATACTGAACGTTAGTTTTACATCTGTCTCCAAGTATTTAATGACCTTTTCCCTATTCTCTTTATACTCCCTAAGCATGTTGTTATGGTCAATACTTTTCTCTATCTCTTCCTCCTCTTTAGTGATCACTCCGAGATCTTTCGAGACTTGGAGAAGACTACGACTAACTGTACTCTTGAGCCCTAACGATTGACCGTAATTGACAGCAAGTTGCAATAAATCAAGTACTGGTACAATAACATTACCATCAACTATGTACTGCTGTTGACCATTTGTAATAATCCTGCTATCGTTCACATATGCACTAAGGTATGGTAGGTCGAACCCGTGTATATTGAATCCTATTAAGTAGTCCGGTTCATACTTCAGTATTCTATCAACTGCCTCTGATACCTCACCACCTTCTAAGATCTCTACATCTAGGTCTCCCCCTATTGTCCCGTATCCAATACCAACAGCTATTACTGGATCTCCTGTTTGCGGAAATCGTCCTTCATTACCAACTTCAATATCTAGGACAGCTATTCTGATGTTTTTCGACTTCTCATACACGTCGAGAAATAATTGTTCAAGGTCAGATACTTCATAGTAGACTGGTGCTGGTGTTTTGATACCAAATACATTGTTTAGCAGGTCTAGTGATACTCTTGCTAAGTACCTTATATTAGATAGTGAGTGCTTGATACCGTTCTTCTCTAAGACCTTTGTGATCGATCTTACATCCTGCGGTAGCTTCGTTTCGACACGGTAAGCCTTACCGACTTTTTCGTACCTCCATGTCTCCCTATTGAACTCATAGAAATCAACATCTGTTTCAGTAACTCTCACTACTTTATCAAGTACGATTCTGGGGATCTGGGGCTTGGCTACTAAGAACCATGGACTATGGTTAACTTTTTTCCATGAACCTGTTCTTATATATACTTCCTTGCTATTATTACTGTAAAATACGGCTACCTCCGAATACATATTACATCGCCTCAACCTGCTTTACTAGAAGGTAGAGTTTGTTGTGGCTGGCAGAGAACAATTTACCGTGGAATGTATAGGGGCAATTTTCGTATGGGCACAGTCCAAGCAATTTATAGATACAATTGTCAGCTGTATCATGTCCAAATGCTTTTAGCTTAAATGCTGTAGATATGTCTCTTGATTCTGTCTTGTGTGTACATCCATGTTGGTATTCTTTACACAATTTTCTCTGAGCGTTTTCAAGTCTTGGAAGGAACTCTTGTTTGAAAAAGTCCTTTCTAACTCCTAGATATGCTAGTGCTTCCATGATATGGTTCTCAATGATACTATAACTGGATCTTTTGTAGCTGAAAGGTTTTTTAGATCCAAACCTGTAGATGAAGTAAGGAATTATCCATTCTCCTTTCTCTAAATGTTCTATCATTGTTTTAAAGCCGGGGCAGTTGAGTTCGTCAGCTAAGAGCTTCAGTAGTGTTATCATTTTCTCGAAACTGTCTATTTTTGCGTTTTCAACAACTTTTCTCTCTTTTATTTTATCTATGTCTCTGCCTTCTTTTTCTTCATCCTCTTCATCTTGAGAAACCGATGGATCAACTAGGTCTACTTCTACTCCAAGTATTCTCATTACCTCTTTGAGGACGGATAATGATTTATCATAATATGCTTCGTAAAGGTCTACATGTGAGACCTTTAGATACGCTGATACATATTTGCCGTCTTTTCTAATAGAAGGATGAATGGTCTTTGGAGGCCAAGGATCTGTGGCTACCTCTTCCTCATAACTATGTCTGAATACTAGTTCCTTGTTCATTAGTATGCTGTTATCTATGAAGAGCCCTATTTTGAGGCCTTTACCTACTAGTTTTCCTTTAATGTCGATGTACCGTCTATCGAGATATACTGCATGACCATAGTTTTCGGCAAGTTCTTTAATGCGTGTCTCTAGTTTATACTTCGGGTTCTTTGCTGGATCAAAATCTATTACGATAAGCCCGTTTATCGGTATAACCCCTATTCCAGCGCAATTATCGGAACTTAGGCACACTTCTTTGAAGAACTCGTGCTTTTCTCTGGCCATTGACTTATGGTAAACGTCTTCGAATGTTAATCGCTTACCTTGGTAATATGTTATCGGCTTTCTGTATGGTGACATTGGTATCCAGTTAATGCCTGATTCAAATAACTTGTCTGCAAGATCCGCTATTCTCTTTCTATGATGTTTACTAACCTTCATTGCTCTCTACCTCTATTGCTTGTGAAATCAGTTCATTGAATTCACTGCGTAATTGTTGCTCTTCCTCTTCTGTTTCCGTGCGCTCTTCCTCAACAGTTTCAGTATCTTCAGTACTACTGAGACCAGTAGGTTCGTTGACCTCTCCTTCAGTAACTCCTGTAACTATGAAGGCGTCTGCAATTCTTGAGCCGGGAACTGTAAGTAGTAGATACTTGATCTTCTTGCCATCAAGTATTTGTGCTAATGCTGCTGGGGATAGAAGGCGTGATGGGAGGTATACTCTCTCATCACCATTCTCTATGACTGCCTGTTCTCCGCGCCAGTAGAATACGCCCTCACCTTGAAAGACAGCATACTTCTTCTGTGACTTAGCTATATCTACAATTTTCTGGGCTACATCTTCTATTTTAACGCCTTTGTTATCGATTTCAATATCCATAATAACGTTTCCGATAATCTTTATCTTCAGTACTGGATATAGTGCTCTAGTAATCATCTTATTGAAGTGTTCTTTAATCTCGCTAAATAGTTTTAAGCGCTTTACTGATCTCAGCTCAATCCCATTTCCTGAGATAATACATATGCGTGGTATCCTAATATTGCCTTGGTCATCAATTGCGTAGTCCCTACCATCTATCATTATAGCATCAATAGTCCTAGCATCATTCATAGTTTCAACAGCACGTTGTGCCCGTTTCAAGTATTCCGAAATAGAATATATCGGCATCTTTTTCTCCTCTCCATCACAGTATTAAGCCTATACAGAAGTAGTTTCTTTGTCTCCACGTTACCCATCGATCGTGTTTCTCACAATATATTATCCGCCTAGTATCGATACCCTTTTTAGTTCTTCCTACAATATTTTTATTGAACCTACCCCCCACCATCCCTACCACCCCTTATTTTACTTTGATAGATCCCAGCGGATGTTCAATTCATGTAATAATTTCTGCAACGCTATGATTATGTAACCTCTAGAATGGTTGTAGGCGTCTAGTTCATCAGGTATGTCGTATAGAATTACCTCTATTCCTATACTGTCTGTAGCCCTTTCAGGTGGATAGATCCAAAACCCTGTACTTACTATTCTTCTCACTTTAATCTTAGTATTCTTAAAGTCTATGTATTTGTCATTTATCTCAACTTTCTTGGGGTCACGCAACATAATACCAGGTAGTGATGGCAATAATAGTCTTAGAGCCATATTGCCAAAGTCGTATAATACAAGTCCTAGGTATTCTTTTACTTCTCTCTCATTAGCATCTAATAATAGATTTTTCATTTCCCTAATTACTAGCCATGGCAGGTCTATTCTAACGTCTCTAAGTTCGTACCCTACTAGTAGTACTTGTTTCCTGTTGAGCTCCCAGATCCTCTTACTAAGTTCGGATGGTAGTGGTAGCGGTCTTAATCTGTTCTTTTCTTCGTATAGAGTAGATATGTACATGAAACGGATTTGATTAGACTTGGACATAGACTTGGACACATATCTCACCACAAAAATACGATAAAAAATAAATATAAATTACAACCATCAGACACGGTTTATAAATCTTTTAAAATTATAAACAACGTGTTATGTATTCTTCTAGTTGACTCTGTAGGTAGGGGACTAATTCAATCAATGCCCGCTTAAAGCATTCAAGAGCAATAGTTTTCATGTGTTTTCCGCTTGCTCCATGCTGAAGACGTAAGGCATACTCTTTTGCTCTTTTACATACAATACTGGGTATTAGTCCCGAGGACTGCTGACATACAATATCTATTAGGGTACTCGGGTCTCGTCTATTATTTGGATAAAGCTTAGATGCATACCTCAAAACTATCTTAAGGTACTTCTTAAACTCCGGATCTCCTTTCTTTCTATTAATATAGCATGGGACACCTGTTTCATCACAGGGCATTGAAGCTATTTGATCCGCTAACGTGAGATACCCTCGTTTCTTAGCAACAACATAAAATACTGCGTAAATATACTTCTTCTTACAATAGATCCCCTTACCCTTAAACTCAGGATTCATTTTTAGAATTCTAGCCTTCTTGAAAAACCAGTAAACTTCTCTACACAGCCAAGCAGGCATCCCTAGTTCCCGGCCAACATTCCATATACGACCCCATAGTCTTCTATCCTTTTCAGACATAAAGATCTCATGATGCCTCTTATCCTGCCACTCCTGATAATCTGACGCTATAATTCTTTCCCTCATCACAATAGCACGTTCCTCCTCAACCTCCCCATTGTAAGCACCTATTATTTCTCCGTCTCTGTAAATAATTCCTTCTCTTTTATCCTTCCTCTCATCCTCCATTTTCTTCCCTTCATAAGGTCGCTCAGCTAGAAAGTATCTCTATTATCTTGTCTGCCCCTGTTTTTTCAACAAAGTATTTCTCATAGTCTTCAACAGTACGTATTCCATTGGGCACGAACTTTATTTTTCTGTCTACATCCCATATCTCTATTTCCAGTTCCTTAAGCTTCATCAGGTCCTCTTTCAGATCCTGTACAGCACGCTGTACAGCCTGTCTAAGCACATTCTCCTTAATAGTGAAGTCGTCCTCCTTTATGCTAATACCTTGTTCAACTGTCTTCTTTGCTACCTCTTTAGATATCTTTGATATGTAGGGATGTATAGATCTAGACAGTACTATTTCTATAGCGCCTCCTAGTGCTTCGTTGTCGCTCGGTAATCTTATCTTTAGCTCAAATCCTAGCAGTTTTAATTTTGCCACAACATAAGCTAAGTATGGATTTTTGATTCCTTTAGCTTCTAGAGCTGATAAAGCATCTAATTCGTAACGTATCAAGTATCCCTGTTTCTTTCTCCGCGGGGTCTCAGGAATTGGGAAAAGCCCTAGTTTTCTTGAGTCTTCCTCTGTCAATCCAATTATGATTGCACCGGGCACCATGTATTTTCGTGCATATTGTTCTCCACCGATCTTCCTATGCCTCTTAGATCCACGTTTAAAGACGTAGAATATGTCACCACCGCTCTTGTCAGCATCAACAAGTACAACTAGTTTTCCATACCTAGCTATTTTACGTAAATGACGTGTAGGAAATCCTTTACCCGTTACTATTGCTATTCCAAGCTCACGTAGTTCTACAATCCTTTGTGCGATATGTTGCTTTTCTACGTATATGATAAGTTTGTAGCTTTTCAGCACCTCTTCAACAGTTTTTCTTTGACTTTGAACCCATTTCACAAATTGTTGTAGTGTTAGCGGTTCTCTGCGTTCAGGTATGTAGATTAACTCTGTCGGACGCTCCTCTTTTGTATCTGCAAGCCCGGCCGCTTCAAGCGCCTGCAAGAAGTAGTAGACGATCCTAGCATAGCATTCTCCCCATCCCCCACTAAGACTTAGAGCCTTCCTCTCAATGAACTTGTATATTTCTTGCGGAATTACTGACATTAGCCTGTACCACACTTCTCTCTGCGTTAATGCTTTATCTACAACGAACTCCAAGTTATCACATATACCTATCTTGTATACATTCTTCCAATCCCGGGCTGCATCAGCAATATAGTAACACAGTTCTTTACGTTCATCTGTAGTCAAGTTACCGTTTTTTGATTCAACAATTCTTGCTACTTCCTGAACTCTTCGCGCAAGTTCGCCTTCAAGTTTGTAATTTTTAAACTCTTCATTTACTTTTTCAACAGATACAGCTACCCCCGCCACCCCCCATCACCCCTCTATTCTTTTTATTCGATCTCGATCGTTATCCTGACCTTCTTTCTATTCTTGTAGTATTCTTCGAGGTCTTCGTTCCATGCCTTCGGGATGTATATGTAAAAATGATCTCGTGATCTGTTTAATCTAGATTTGAAAGTTATTACACGATTCATACTATCACCAGTGTTGTAATTGACAGTAACACTTATATTCCTGTATGCCAGACATATTTACAGGATGAAGGTAGAGAGTCATGAATTACCATGATAGTTTGCCAGACATCAGAACAAGTAAAGGACTACATAAAAGAGTGGTCTGCCCGGTATGTGGTAAATTTGGCACCCTTATTGCCCGTTCTAGGGGTAAGCAGTGGTACTACTACGTTCAGCATCGAGAGGGAAAAGAAATTATTGAGCATTATGTTGGGCCAGCACGCCTATTCAATTTCATAGAGTCCAGACCACCTGTAGTAACTATTCATGCCAAGGCGGATAGGGAGTCCCTATACATAACATATATATTACCTAAGGAGATCGAAGAAAAGATTCACGATATCAGAGTACTAAGGTGGGTGATGCGAGATTATGCCTCACTCCTTCTCTTACTTAGACAATTTATCAACAACGAAATAGAGAAGCTGAAGAAAGCATATGGATTAAAAGACGAGGAGATACTCAACAGATTGAATGCTATGAAGAAGGAATATGTCACACTAGTATTCTATAGAAAACCATGACCCTTGTGTGATATGTAGCTTTATCCCGATGGTTGAATTTCTATATATCGTCGATTTATTTACAGTTTGCTTCAGATATTTTTAAATTTTTCAAATCTTATTTTGCTGGGTAGGAATATGTCTACAGAAGAGCTACTACTAATAATGCGGTCGTTATTGATTAAAGGTAAGCATATTGTAAAAGAACATAAGATGTACAAGATATATTTACCTAAAGAATTTGTTGATATATGGGAATATCTGCACAAGAGTGGAAGAAAGGTTGACATTATAGTTATTATTACTGAGATTAAGAATGTATTTGATCTACCTGAAGTTCTTAGAATTATTG
>Ga0180302_10000423_pt1 | contig 18218 bp, 18 predicted proteins | sample GuaBasSediGuay17_FD_121794 | JGI IMG/M metagenome (GOLD analysis project Ga0180302, IMG submission 121794) | Subseafloor sediment microbial communities from Guaymas Basin, Gulf of California, Mexico - Guay17, Core 4571-4, 12-15 cm | ecosystem: Environmental > Aquatic > Marine > Hydrothermal... | reverse complement strand
GAATCCACCGTACTACATAGGATCCGGCATAATACATCTCTACATAAACTATGCGAAATACCCGCTTACAGACATAAACATTCGTAAAGCCATAGCCCACGCTATACCATACGACGACCTCGTTTCTAAGGCATACTTCAACTATAGCGTCAGGGCTGCTCCCGTACCGATAATACATACGATACCGTCGTATGCTAAGTGGATAAACGAGACGCTTGTAGAAGAGTATAGATTCGAGTATGACTTGGAGAAAGCTAGAAAGATCCTCGACGACGCCGGCATAGTCGATATCGATGACGATGGTATACGGGAGATGCCTGACGGCACTGAACTCGGTACGTTCACCATAAGCGTACCATACGGCTGGACCGACTGGATGATGATGTGCGATATGATCGCTACGAACTTGCGTGAGATAGGCATCGATTGTGTGACGGAGTTTCCGGACTTCACCGTTTGGTGGGACAGGCTGATAAAGGGTACATTCGACCTTGTCTTATCGTGGGATGGAGGCATGGGCTTCGACCATCCATGGAACAGCTTCCGCTTTATCATGGACCCGAGGCTCACGGGTCCTGTAGGCGAAGACTATCCGGCTGGCAACTGGGAGCGTTACATGAACTGGGAGATAGTGCCGTTGATAGATGCGATAGCTAAGGAGACGGATCCTGAGAAGTTAGCCAGGTTATATAGCCAGTTGCAGGAGATATTCTTGAAGGATCTTCCGGCTATTCCTCTGTTCTACGGTGCGGCATGGTACGAGTTCAGATATGACCGCTGGGTCGGGTGGCCTAAGGAGGAGGATCCCAGATGGCTGTCACCGTATCCGTGGAACTATCCAGACAACCTACCGGTGCTATTCTGCTTAGCCAAAGCAGGGGAAGAGCCTACGGTGCCGTCATGGGTATACGAGATGCAGATACCGACGGCTAAGATATTCGAAGACTTAGCTGCAGTGCTTGCCGTAAAGAAGGGTATTCTATCGATAGATACCGCTCCAGTTAAGGGTGAGGTTTTCGTTAATGGTGAGTCTTGGGGTGTAGCACCTGTGTCTAAGGAGGTTAAAGTAGGGACCTATACGATAACCTTCGGTGCTGTAGAAGGCTATGATGCTCCGGCTCCTCAGACCGTGACGGTCGAGGAAGGTAAGACCATAACGATCGTTGGAACATATACGAGAACCGCCCTACCTGAGCTTGAAGAAGTTTTAGATAAGTTGGACGATGTATCTTCGAAGCTTGGCACCTTGTCCGAGGATGTAACCGGCGTTAAATCCGCCGTAGAAGTGCTTTCCGATTTAAGCGATGCTGTAAGCGGTTTGAGAGACGAGGTGGCGGCTCTCAGAAGCGACCTCTCTACGATATCGACCATAGGATACGTAAGCCTCATACTGTTGATAATAGTCCTAGTGGTCGCTATCATGGCTCTGAGAAGACCAAGCCAGGCTTAGAAATACGCATTCTAACCTTTTTTATTTTTAGACTCTCCGAACGAATAAGGTTGAGGGTTGCTTGTCCTGGGTTTTGGGGTTTCTATTTCTTAGGAGAGGTTGAATAGACGCGTGGGTCTGTGTATAGTATGTCTAAGATTGTTTTTAAGACTATAAACCCGGTTGTCGGCTGTAGGCATGATCGCGTCTACTGCTGGTGTAGGATGCAGGCCAGACGTCAGAAGCGTAGATGTTTAAAGTGCTACAGGTTTGAGCCTCATACGCATTTCGAGAGGCTGAAGGGTTTAAGAGGTAGACCTAAGACCATTTGGTTCGTCGACATGGGTCGAGGACGAGTGGGTCCTCCGGATACTTGAAGCCGCTAGAAGATATCCCGGCAACACGTACATGTTTCTGACCAAGAATCCCAGACGCTACCATGAGTTTCTAGACATGTTTCCAGAGAACTCTCTCCTAGGAGCTACGATCGAAACCAACAGAGATGCTTCTAACCTGTCTAAGGCTCCCAGCCCCGTCGAGAGGTTCGAAGCCATGCTCGAGCTGAACCATCCCACAAATTTGTCGTGGTGGAGCCCATCTTAGACTTCGACCTACCCATCTTCACCGAGTGGATGAAGAGGCTTAACCCAATCCATCTATACATAGGCTACGACAACTACGGTAAGAGACTGCCGGAGCCTCCTCTAAAGAAGACGTTGAAACTGGTTAGGGAGCTTGAAAAGGTCACAGAGGTCAGAAGTAAAACCTTGAGGAAAGCATGGTATGAACGCTAAACTTGGTTTATAGAATCTCCTAAAGACCTCTAACTGGCTGGAAAGCGTTTTAAAGAACGGTTATCGGTTAAGGATAGAATTGGTGGTTTTGCGATGAAGATATTTATCATGACCGACTTGGAAGGTGCGTCTGGGGTGGCGGGTCGTTGGTCGGACATAGACCCTGGTGGGAAGGAGCATGAGGCTGCGAGGAGACTTCTGACAGGTGATGTTAACGCAGCTATCGGAGGCGCTTTCGAGGCAGGTGCAGACAAGGTGGTCGTTTTAGACGGCCATGGAGCCGCATTGACCATACTTATCGAGGAGCTAGACCCCAGGGCTCAGCTGATAAGAGGACGGAGGGTTCTTGAGCTCGAGGGCTTAGATGCGAGCTTCGACCTGATGTTCGCCATAGGTGCGCATGCTATGGCTGGTACACCAGATGGTCTTCTTACGCATACTCTGTCTACCGCGATAGACAACGTTTGGCTGAACGGCGTTCCGGTCGGGGAGATAGGGCTCTGGGCGGCTCTCGCCGGGGATTTCAACGTCCCCATAGGGTTAGTTACCGGAGATGCCGCGGCCGTACGTGAAGCTAAGAGTCTTCTAAAGCAGGTATGTACGGTTGCCGTCAAGGAGGCTACGAGTAGATTCGCGGCGAAGTGTCTTCACCCCAAGGTTTCCCGAAGGTTGATCAAGGAAGCCGCTGCTACGGCCGTTAAGAGGGCTGAGGATTTTGCTCCGTTTAGACCTGAGAGACCGGTCGAGCTTAAGGTGGAGTTTCACGACAGCCAGAGCGCGGAACGGGTATCTATGAGAAAGGGGGTTGTCAAGGTAGACGGGAGAACCGTTTTGGCTAAAGGTGAAAGCATGCTCGAGGTCTACTCGCTTATACTAGGCTGAGCATCTAGGTTTAAAAGGTATAAAAGTGATCGCCGAGAATTTACGGTTGAAAAGGCTAGGTGGGTGGTTATGGGAAGTGTAGGGTTTGGGTTAAGGGTCCCGGGTTTTCCTGTGGACGGAAGTTCCGGGTCTGAGTTTACGAGGCAGGTCTTCGACTTTTTAAGCGAACTGGAGTCTTACTTCGATTCAGCCTGGGTATGCGACCATTTTCATCCCTGGGCTGACTTTGTACCGGTAACCACACCGACGATCGAGGGCTTCACGGCCATAGCCTACCTCTCTGGTGTTTTCAAAAGGTTAAAGTTCGGGAACATAGTTCTTTGCAACTCCTACCGTAATCCGGCTCTGCTCGCCAAGATGGGAGCAACCCTTCAGCTTCTAACCGGAGGCCGGTTTATCCTAGGGATAGGGGCTGGGTGGAAAAAGGACGAGTATATCGCCTATGGATACGACTTTCCTCCCGCGGCTGTGAGGATAGGGCAGTTGGAGGAGGCCGTGCAGATCATCCGGAGGATGTGGACGGAAACAGAGGTGACTTTCGAAGGGAAATACTATAAGATAAGAGGCGCCGTCTGCTCTCCGAAACCGGAGCCTACCCCACCCATAATGATAGGCGGTGGGGGAGAAAAGCTAACCCTGAGAGTCGTGGCTAAACACGCGGATTGGTGGAACCTACCTAACGTATCGGTTGAAGTGTTCAAACGGAAGCTTGAAATACTGGCTAAGCACTGCGAGGAAATAGGGCGGAGGCCTGAGGAGATCAAGAAGACCCTAGCGAGCGTAGTTGCCATAGCGGAAAGTAGGGGTGAGGCCCTGAAGCTGGCTAGAGGAACCCCCTTCATCGGGTCTAGAGACCTCGAGAACTTCATCGTCGGCGACCCTGTGACGGTGGTCGGGAAGATCAAGAGATACATAGACCTCGGGGTGGAGTACTTCATCCTAAGGTTTGCCGATTTTCCAAAAACAGACGGAGCCAAGCTCTTCGCAGAAAAAGTGGTGCCTGAATTTCTCTAACCTCCACGGAAATCTAAGACTAGCCAATTCCCTCTTTTTAAAAGACCGAATATTTTGGACGATTTTCTCATAATGTCCAGACGTTAGATCGTTAAAACGTCTATATCGCTTGGAAGCGTTTCTAGACCAGCTTCAACATTTCTCATAGCCTTTTATGGAGGACTAAGTTAGGCAGCCGATTACGAGATTAAGTACTTATCCGTTGATGAGAATCTGCTTTACTAAAAAGGGATATTTCTAATTTTCAGGATGTTGGTCACGTAATACTTCAGGAAGTCCTCTACTCGAATACCTGTTTCGACCTCGGCCTTATGCATGATATCGTCGGCAAGTTTGCGTAAGGCGCTTAACCGTCTTTTAAGGTCTTCATACGAAAAGTCCTCGATCCTAAGCGCGTCCTTGAGTAATTTTTCATACATCTTAGGTTTCCATGGAAGCTTGTAAGAGTAGAAAACCCTCCACTTCGCAGGTGGAGTGTGTCTCCGGTTTAACGCATAGAGGAGGTTAAGCATAAGCTCTATAGAGTGGTTGAGAGCATAATGTGCGCTCACGGGGTCTCCTCTACTAATCCAAGCCTCAGAGATCGAGAGCTCCTCCTCGTTAACAGGGCAACAATACCATTGGAGGTAAAGACTATTCTCAACTATCCTTTTAACAAGCTCCTCCCTTTTTATCGCAATTTTCTCGGTCAAAATTTTCTGTATAATGCCTTTAGGATCGTAACGCACGATAGCCCTCGAATAATCCCATTTAGCCGAATCATCAAACTCTTTTTCAAGAAAATGTCTTAATGAGAGCACAGATAAATCTATGTCTAAACCTGTTCTCCTCGAATGCTGAGACGCTATCCCGTATATCGATTCCCTAACATCATTATCTTCTTTCTCGATTATCACATCTATATCTATGTCGGAAAACCTGTCCGCATATCCCCTTGTTAAGCCGCCGTGGAAAATAATACCTACCACGGATTCGACCCTCATGAGATCCTTCGAAAGATCTTCAGCCGTTTTCCTGAAAACATCGATCAGATTATCCCCTTTAAGCATCAAACCGGATACATATAGCCCCTTATTTAAGAATTTCTGATGCTAGAAATACGTAAGCACTAAGCCGTTCTTCCAGCTATCTCGAATTCTTCGCCGTAAAACTCTCTAAGAGGCGTGTAGAGAGTAGCCATCATACCTGCGCAGCTGCCGACAGGCTCCGCAAGTATAACATCTGGCTTCAGCTTCTTCAAGACCTCTCTAGCGCGGCTGAGAAAGACTTGAAAGTTGCAGCAGAAGCATCCTCTGATGACCTCCTCCGCCTCGAACCCATAATCTTTGACCGTGAGGCTGTCGACTAACACCTCTAACCTCCACGGAAGCATAAGGCTAGTCAATTCCTTATTTTTTAAATCAAAAAGGTTGAACATTTAGACTATTCCTAACAGCCGAACGCTGTTAGACCATTAAAACATCTATATCCACGATTTTTGCTATTTCTAGGAAATCTTTGTCAGAAGTCGCTATCTTCTCTATCCCGTTTGCCTTCATTATCCCTGCTATCAACACGTCTAGTATGTTAACAGGTCTTCCGGCTTTTTCAAGCATATACTGAATTCTCGAAGCCTCATCTGCGGCTGTTATATCTAGAGACAAAACAGGGTAGACGGAGAATAGATGGGTAAAATATCTGAACTCGCTCCTACCCATTCTTCGGCGACTTCTAAAGATTTCGAAGTAAGATATGCTTGTAAGCGCAACCCCCTCTTTATCCGCTAGGTCTAAAACCTTCTCAGCCCTAGGTGATCCTCTAGCTAACAAGATGAGATAAGAAGTATCTAGAAGTATCATCATATCTCCCTCAACGTAGCCCGTCGCCTGAAGGAGAGAACCTCCTGCTCCATGCTCTCTAAAAGCTCAGAGCCCTTTAACTTTCCAAAGAAAAATCTTAAACTTGTCTTCTCTCTAGCGATGAGCCTATCTATGACGTCAGAAAAGCTTTCTCCTTCTCTCTTCAATCTTCTCAGCTTTTCGTATACGTCATCCCTAATGCTTAACGTTTTCATGCATTAACATATTAAAAGATGGAGGCTAATAAATCTACTCATAAACACAGGTCAAAAATTGGGCGAGTGGTCTTTCCTCTGTCTAGAAAGCCATCGACCATGACTAGCCTAGGTTTCATAGCTCATGTGTTTAAAAAAGTGAATTCATATGAGCGTTATGTTCATTTTTCTTAACGTCTTCGCCTGCCGCAACCGTTATAAAACACTGTCATGTAGAAAGACCTTGTTATGAAGAACAAACCCGAGACGCATCGACATTCGAGAGCCCAAACCCTATTGGAGCGGCTCATAAAGTGGTTTGAGGGTAAAAACGGTGTGTTGGTGGCCTTCTCAGGGGGCGTAGACAGTACGCTTGTGACGTATGCCGCTCATAAAGCGCTTGGTGATAGGGTTTTAGCGGTAACGGCCGACTCGATAAGTCTCCCACCAGGTGAGCTGGAGGAGGCTACTAGGTTAGCCAGGTTGATCGGGGTGCGGCATAGGGTTGTTAAAGTCGACGAACTAGCGGACCCCCGGTTCGTCGAAAACCCGCCGGACAGATGCTACTATTGTAAACGGATGCTTCTAAGCGTTTTAAAGGGCATAGCCTCGGAGGAGGGGCTGGAGGTGATAGTAGACGGTTCTAACGCAGACGACTACCGCGACTTTCGACCCGGGCTTAGAGCTTTGAAAGAGTTCGACGTAAGAAGTCCCCTGGCAGAGCTGGGTTTCACGAAGAAAGATGTCCGAGAGGTCTCTAGGCTCCTAGGTCTCCCTACGGCCGATAAGCCTTCGATGGCCTGTTTGGCTTCCAGGCTTCCCTATGGGACCGCTATAACCTATGAGCGGCTTAGAAGGGTTTCGGAAGCCGAATCTTTCATAAGGCGGCTCACGGGTGTTAAGCAGCTTCGAGTTAGAGACCACGGCTCTATAGCTAGGATAGAGGTCGGTAGAGATGAAAGACATCTGTTGTTCGACGAAAAGGTTCTAGATACGATATGGTCTAAGCTAAGAAGCCTAGGCTACACCTACGTAACCTTAGACCTGTATGGATATCGGTCTGGAAGCTTAAACGAGCTGCTTTCGACACGTGACGACACCATATAGACCGTAAAAGTTCGAACAATATGGGTATCTTTTAAAAGTAGTGGGTCGCATAGATTTCCTTAAAGGTGTGTCGATGATCACCGCCATAAGTAGATGCCGAATCCTAAGGTTTAGAAGAGACCGAGTAGAGACGGCCGAGGATGTCGTAGCCGTCGAATATCCGGTGGAGATCCATGTCAACAAGCAGCTCTTGGCGGTGCTTCATGCTACTCCCCGGGATTTAGATGCGTTGGCGATAGGGTATCTCATGACCGAAGGCTTCGTTAGAAGCCTGGACGAGATCCTGGATATACGTGTGGAGGACGGCAAGGTTTACGTACGGGTTTCAGAGACCGTCGATGACCGTATCAGGATACGTAAAGCCTGGGTCGTGAAGCCTGTATGCGGTGGTCTACCGGGACGGTCACTGAGCCTTCTAGACAGGATTTCCAACCTTAAGGTAGACTCCGATGCACGTTGGAGTTACAAGGAGATCTTAAACACCATAAAGATGCTCAACACAAACGCGGCTTTGTACCGTAAAACCGGAGGTGTACATGCTACCCTACTGGTCGACGCTAGGGGGCTTAAGCTCCTGAAAGAGGATGTGGGCCGTCATAACGCGGTGGATAAGGTCGTCGGATCATACGTCCTGAAGGGTTTCGAAGATTTTGGACGGGTTTTTCTAGCCTGTAGCGGTAGGTTGTCGTCTGAGATTGTTCTGAAAGCCGCTAGGGTCGGTATTCCCCTGCTCGCCTCGATCTCGGCTCCGACATCCCTGGGGGTGGCCCTGGCTGAACGGTTTGCTGTAACGCTCGTGGGCTTCGTTAGAGGGTTGCGGTTTAACATATACTCCTATCCTGAAAGGATAATCTTTCATTCGTAATATGGCTGGGTTTTCTCTTCGGTTCGAAAAATCTTAAATGCTACATTATAACACTGTTTTACCTCAGTGGTGTTCTTGGTCAGTTGCTACGAGTTGTAGAAACCGTTAAGGACGTACGATGGGATAGGCCGGGAGAACCGAAAGGGAGACGTAGTCGTCTTAAGAGCTGACGGGTTTAAACGCTTAGTCGAGAGTAAAGGTGTTGAAGCGGCTGCTAAAGAGGTCGTGGTTAAGAAGACTATAACTGTGGACGAGGGTAAATGCATGGATTGTGGCGAAGGTCTCTCCTTATGCTCGGTCAAAGTGATCCAGATGTCTACGGGTCACAAGATAGTCTTCGACGAAGACAGATGCGTCGCGTCTGTCCTAATTCGGGCGCTTTGCATAATGATGCCTTAACCTAAGCGAGATAGGTTACGGTCTCCCCAGTTTTTCCATGTATTTCCTGGTTATCTTACACAGTTCGCATATATCTACGTGTTCTGATTTTCCACCTTCCGACGAAACGATCTTCTCCACAGATTTCTCGACGAGCTCTCTAATCTCCTCGATGGTCATCAAACGTTCAGCCCACTTCCACCCGCGTTTAGAACGCATATAGTGGCTTATAGCCGCCTGCGTGGTGCCCAGCGCTTTAGCCGCCGAGACCTGTGTAAACCCATGCTCCTCTATAAGCTTCTTAGCTATCAAGAACCTGATAGCTGGTAGAATGTACTTTACGGAGATCTCACATGGAGGCTTCGCACCCATAGATTCTCTAATACTAAGTTATAATTACCAAGGGTTATAAAGATTTAATTTAGCCCTCCGTAGCGAGACTTTCCCTTACAAATCTTTCGCCATCCTATAGATACACTCCGACACATGCCTTTCCTTCTATAAAATCTCGGTTTCTTCCATAGCGTTATAAAGCTCCTCGGCTTTAGCCTTGTATAGTCACGACGATTTCACCACGTTGGTCAGAGGATAGATCCTCTCGACGCGTAGGTCGTTCCCGGTCTTAAACCCCGCTATGAGTCCACATTGCCTCCCTTGTAAGTTCCGACCTGCGGTGGCGGGTCAACTCCTCTAAAAACCGTTTAGAGATGATCAGGGTCATCGCCCGGTCTTTTTGAGATACTCCTCAAACTGCTCTGCATACTTATACCCGGTATCAGGGAAGACCAAGACGTAGACGCCGTTTTCTTCAGCTATTTCCTTGAAAGCGTGGAAGACCGCCCCCGCGCTTAACCCTATGAGAAGCCCCTCTCTCCTGGCGACCGTTAACGCGCCTTCGATAGCTTCGTCTCTGGTCACGTCGACTATCTGGTCAAAGTCGGTCCAGTGTATCCACTTCATCCCCGTCTCCACCCTACGTATCCCCGGGATCACCTCATCCGGAGCCGGTTGAACACCTATGAGCTTCACATCATCTCCATACCGGCTCTTGAAGTACAACGATATCGCGCTCATGTGTCCTGAGGTCCCTAACCCGCCTATTATGTAGTTCGGCTTTAGCCCTATGCTTCGCAGCTGTTCATCTATCTCTTTCGCCGTGTATTTCAGATGCACCTTAAAGTTGGCGTCGTTCTCGAACTGGTTCAGGTGAACCGCGCCTTCACGCTTGGCCTTCGAATCGACCTCCTCTATGGCCTCAACGGTCAGGCTCACTGGAACCCTGACTACCTCAGCCCCTAAGGCCTTGAGAAACGTATCGGTGACCTTCTGGATGTTTTTAGGTATGAATAGCCTCGTCTTTCTTCCCAAGATATTTGCGATAGCCGTTAGAGCTATCCCGGTGTTCGTCGAGGTCACTTCGTAAAGGATATCCCCCAATCTCCCCTCTTCGAGGGCTGTCATGATCATGGACCATCCTACCCTGTCTTTAACGCTGTTGCTGTAGGGGTTGAACCCTTCGAGCTTAGCCCAGACGCTCCTCCCTTCTGAAGAAACCGAAGTCAGCTTAACCAGCGGAGTCGGCCAGCTCTTGTAAAGCAACTCCAAGGTGTTCTCGTAAACGTTAAGCGTACTTCCCCTAAGCTTCCCCCAGATACCGAGCTCCTCTAGGCTGACTTTAACGCATGGAGCCTCCTCGATATATACCTCGAAGCTTCTACTAGGGAGCTTCGGCCCCTCGACCCCGGCCTCGATGACCTTTTCTAACGTTACCGGTCTGAGGTCCGGTTGCAAAGACCTAATTCTGACCTTAGACCTGTCGACCTGTAATACCGGAGCCTTATCCGCCGAGAGCAAGTTTAGCGACTCAAGTAGCTCATGTCCCTTCAACGCTACCATGCTTTCCCTGTCGACGATTATGGGCTTCTCTATAAGTCCGCTTCTAACGACTTTTCTGTAGACGGGTATAACGTCTCGTATGTCTACCTTCACCGGTTGCCGTATTTTGGTTATATCTGCTAGCTGAACCTGGGTCATGGATCACACCAGCTATAACAGCGTTATAGCGTTACCCTCCTTAATAAATTCCTGCCTAAGAGGGATTTAAAATATGGCTTAAGCTCATCGATAGAATCCGCGTTAAAATATTTAAGGACCTGGTCGTAAACCTCGACCGCCACGTCGGTGTCTTTGACATTCCTGACGAGCATTCTTCCGCTTCTGAAGAGGGCCGTCTCTACATCGTCCCTCCAAGATATCGTGACCGCCCTGAGAAGACTTGGCTAATACGTTGAACCCTCGTCTTAGAGAACGATACACCTCTAAGAGGCCGATCTCCATCGGCCTAGGTGGGGTTTATGTTAAACGCTGTTGCTTCCGCATAACCGTACAAGCTTCGAGAACTGGTGCTGAGATAAAACTGTGATGCTTGGATATCATCAACTATACGGTTTTTGGCTAAAGTTTAACGAAATCATGGCGATAAAAAAGAATCTGCGCTATAACGTAGATAGGGCTCATCCATGGTTTCTAATATCGTCTTCGGGCGTCCGATAACTTTAATAAAACATTTTCAAATTATTAACCTGGATGAGTTTAACTGTATCTGAAGCTTTAAGAAAGCTTGGATTAACGGGCTATGAAACTAAGGTGTATATGGCGCTGCTGAAATACGGCTCTTTAACGGCTTATGAGATAAGCTCCCTGACGGGGGTGCCCTATCCGAAGGTATACTCCTCTGTGAACAGGCTCAGGGACCTAGGACTGGTTAGGTCTCTCGAATCCAGGCCTCTAAGGTTTAAGGTAGAGCCCCCCTCCATGTCTCTAGAGAAGCTTAAGAACCATATCGTAGAGGAGCTTGAAAACTCTGTGGGTTTCCTGGTTAAGGAACTTAGCCCTCTTTACAGCGCGGTCTCTAAGATGGAGCGCTATGGTCGTTTGAACATAGTCGGTCTAAGCAGGGTCGTGAGGGGTGTGCTTAGGCTGGTCTCCGAGGCCGCCGAGGAGCTGCTGATGATCCTGCCTTCCAAGAAACCTGTCCCGGTGGCTAGGATCCTCAAGAAGGTAGCTGCAGCCGCGAGGAGAGGTGTAAAAGTTAAGCTGCTGACTCAGCAAGACGCTGAGAAGCTTGTGGAGGGGTTGGATATAGAATTCAAGCTTATACGGTCTGAGAAATCTGTTCCTATACTTGTGGTCACGGATAAGAAGGTCTCCCTGTTGGCTACCCGTTTCGTCATGGAAGACGGTTTCGAGCATTGGAGCGGAGTGATCTCGGTATGCGAAAACTGCGTAAAAAACGCCAGAGACGTCTTTCAAAAGCTATGGGAAGGCGGTCAGGTTTCGGTGGAGTTTGAGAAGAAGTGTTTGACTAAAGAGGAGCTTGACGCGTTGGCGAAGTACCTCAAGAAGTGGCCTTCGCTAAGGGCGTTGGGGTTGAAAACCTAAAGCCTCCTAACCTCCCACCACGGGAGGTAGGATCGATAACGTGTCTCCGTCTCTAAGCCTAGTCTTGAACCCATCCATCAGCTCGATGTTCCTCCCGTTTAAGAGAAACATCAGAGTTAGCCCCCTAAACTCTCCAACCCCATAGACATAGTCTCTAAACCGCTCACCATATCTTTCTGACAGCTTCTCTAGAAGCTCCTCCACTCGCGTCTCCTCATCTATTTCTACGTCCTCCTCTCTCTTCCCGGCTAGTTTCCTGAGGAGCGCGAAATACTTAACCTTGACACGCATAACGTACCCAATCAGTTAAGCTGAAGAAAACCTATTAAGACTTCCGTCGTAAACTCTCCTTACTCCTATCTTTTAGAACCGCATACGGGGCAGTCCTCCCGTTTTTCCACACGGACCTCCTCAAACCTCATGGTTCTCCCATCTATGAAGAGCATCCTACCTATCAGCGGCTCACCTATGCCTATTATAAGCTTAACGACCTCCATAACCTGCAGGGAAGCCAGTAACGCGGGGGTGGCTCCTAAGACGGGGGTCTTCTCGGCCTCTGGCGGGGTTCTAGGGAATATGCATTTTAGGCACGGTCCATTCCCGGCTACTATGGTGGTTATCTGCCCATACATCTCGGAGACGGCTGCGTGGATGAACGGTATACCGTGAGACACGCAGTACTCGTTCAGAACAAGCCTCGTCCTCCAGTTATCCATACCATCCACGACCACATCCACATCTCCGACGACCTCGTGCACATTATCCCTCGTCACCTCCGCTACTATAGGCTCCACCTCCACCCCGGGATTCAGCATCTTAAGCTTCTCCCTGGCTACGTGAACCTTAAACCTTCCAAGGTCTGTCTGATACCCGAGAATCTGCCTGTTTAGATTGCTAAGCTCGAACTTTTCCTTATCGATTATCCGTATCCTACCTACGCCCACAGCTGTCAAGTATAGCGAAGCCGGACACCCTAAACCGCCTACCCCGACCACAGCGACCTTGGCGTTTTTAAGCCTCTTCTGCCCCTCCAATCCCCATCCCGGGATCAGGATCTGCCTATCGTAGCGTTCAAGCTCCGATTGTGTAAGCTCCTGGAAACTCATTAAGCTCATCTACATAGATCACGGGATATAAATATTCAAACTTGAGAAGAGAAACATAATGTGGTGAGCATCTCGGAGGCTTGGTTTAAACCCGTCTGGTTCGACTCCATGGGCGCCAAGTCCTCGTCCATTCTCGTGAAAACCAAGTCTGTTTCCGTGTTGGTAGACCCAGGTGTCGCGATCATGCACGGAAGCTTTCCAGCTCCTTTAGAGGTCAAACACAAGTGGTGTATCCAAGGCTTTCAAGCGATCCTAGAGGCCTCTGCAGAGGCTAACGTGATAGTTATAACGCATTATCACTATGACCACTTCACCGATTTCGATGAGAGGATCTACAAGGGTAAGATTGTCTTGGCTAAGAACCCCAACCTCTTCATAAACGATTCTCAAAGGTCTAGGGCCTTAAACTTCTACAAGCACCTCTACTGGTCACAAGGGCTGGATCTGGATGAGGTTCTAGAGGAGCCTGAAGAGGTTAACCTCGTAGACCCTATGTATGAGCTACCTCATGCATCCTCTAAGAGCTTCGGAGACTACGACTCCAGAAGAAGAGAGCTTCTGGCTAAGGGTCTAAAATGGTTCCGGAGACGAGCTGAGAAATGGCGTAGATATAGGCGAATACCTCAGCTTAAGCTTCCGAACTTGGAGGTCCGGTTTGCAGACGGTAGAGAATTCAAGCTCGGAGAGTTAACGTTAAGATTCACAAAGCCTCTTTTCCACGGTATAGAGTTCTCGAGGGTCGGCTGGGTCCTCGGTTTGGTTATTGAATATGGTAGACGGAAGCTGCTTTACAGCTCAGACGTCAACGGTCCGATAATAGAGGACTATGCAGACTGGGTCGTGGCTGAAAGGCCCGACGTGATAGTCTTAGACGGCCCGATGACTTACATGCTAGGCTATACCCTGAACAGGATCAACCTAGGTAGGGCTTTAGAGAATGCGGTACGTATAGTTCGGGAGTCTGGTGCCCAACTCATACTCTACGACCACCATCTACCGAGAGAGCCTAGGTTCAGAGAACGGACGAAGCCTGTTTGGGCGGCTGCAGAAAAGGAGGGAGTGAAGCTCATGACGGTCGCGGAGTATTTAGGGCTTAAACCAGCCGTGCTCAGATACGTTTAAACTAAAACAGTATGTTAACCGGATTCCTTCTCCTCAGACTCCTTAGCCTCCTGCTCAAGCTCTTTCTCGATCTCCTCTATCGGTTTCGGCGGTGGCGTCGTCGCGAGGGTGTAGCCTATCCATGCAAGTATCCCCAACACACCCGCCACGGCTATGAAGCCCGTAAGCTTAAGAACGGCTAGAGCCCATTCCGTTAAGAACACGAGGTAACCGTATATTATGATACCTGCTATGCCTCCTATGAGCAACACCGCTCCGATAAGCTGGTCCTTACTCATGGTCGACCATCTCTGGGATAACTTTTCCCCAGATAGGTTAATATAAGATTTTTCCACACGAAAAACCCATAGTCTACCTTAAAACCCGTTTTAAGGATAGTAATCTATGCTCTAAGCCTAACGTAGTTTCTCCCTTGAACTTTCTCGATCTCGACTAACCCTTCACTCTCCAGCTTCTTAACGATCCTCCACACGGTCGTCTTGGGCAGTTCTAAAGACTCCCTTATGTCAGATTCAAAAGCCGCTCCGCCTTTGATCCATAGAATCTTCAAAACGTTCTTCTCATCCTCGTCTAACCAGGGATGCCTTCGGAAAATCCGCTCGATACGTCTGCGTCTAATCCTCAAAACAACCGCCGCGGCTACAACCGTCAAAACCCCTACGCCCATGATCCAAGTCGCATATCTCGTAAACATCTGGGTCAGCGGCTGTTTAGCTTTCTCTGCGGCGTCATACGCTTCAAGAGCCATCTGCTTAGCCTCCAAGTAATCTCCCCTCTCATAAGAGTCCCTAGCCTCCGTCAAAAGCCTCTCAGCATCCTCTAGACCCTCTATCCTCCCCTCCGCCTTGGCTTTCAAGATAGCCTCCTGCGCTTTAGCTATGGCCGTCAAGGCCTCGTATCTAAGGTCTGTTACACCCGGAGGTATTACGTAGCTTACGTTCTGCGATCCCTCAGGCATCTCAAGCATTATCCTATCGTCTTGGAGGGTCGTTACCGTAAGAGGGGCATCAGATAGTTCGACAACCGTAGCATTCCACGGCAGTATAACACGAAATCTCACCGGCGAGTCCACTGCGAAGCTCCATACGATACCTTCCTTATGCGTTAAGTTCATAGTATCGTATTCGACGTAGACCTCGGATACACCTAAAGTATAGACCGTTAAGTTCGCGTCTTCGAGGTCGAAGTTCAAAAGGGTCCCCGACGAGTCTGTGACCAGAAGGTTCACAGCCGGTGAGCCGATGATCCTGAGAGAGAAGGCAGGATACGTCTCGTTCACATAAAGCTTGATAGATACGTGGACCACCCCGTCGGTGTATACGACGAACGTCAGCTCCTCTATACTATTATGTCATGTATATATTTGAGCCTGAGCTAGCCCAACCATCGTCGTCAACGCGACTAGCAGTACGGCTATACGCCTCAAGTTTTTCCTAGAGAAATGAAAAAGTCTTGAGAATTTAATGGTTTCCCGGCTCCTATGGTCGGCCATGTCTACCCCTAGCGCTGGAGCGTTCCTCATGGTGTTTCCTACGATGCTTCTCAAGCTGGTGTAGCATACCCTGGATCTTAGCCTTCACACTTAGGATCTTAGCCTTCGCAAGTCCTAGATGCCCTTTACCTATGAGAGTCGTAGCCTCCTCCAACTCTTCCTCCGCCTCCTTTAGCAGATGGTCCAACGAAAATCCGAGTAGACCGGCCTTACGTCTAACCCTAGCCGCAAAGCTGGCGAAGCAGACTACGATGTAGTGTTTAATTCTTAGCGCCATCACGATCTCGCTGTTTACAAGCCTATTCATCGCCGCTAACGCTTTAGCGACCTTAGCATGCCCCTCACCTATGATGGTAGCCGCCCCCGTTACGTTCCCCTCTTCTAACGCTTGACCCGCCTCCTCTGCGAGCTGTCTAGCCTCCTCTATCAACGGGTCTACGGCTTCTGTTACGTTATCTCCTAAACTTGGAAAGGCGTTGAGAAGCATATCCCTGACCATCTCAGCCCTCTGTATGTTTATATTAAGCCTCCGCAGAGCCGCCTCCAGCCTCCTACAAGCCTCAGCGTCTTCGGTCTCAACTCCGATGGCGACTTTAAGACATAGCTTAAACATTTGAAGAGCTTTAAAACCCGATTTTATAGCCTCTGTATAGTTGCCTTCTTCGAATAACCGGGTTGCGTTTTCGCAGAGTTCAAGCGCTCTCTGGTATCTCTCATGAGCCTCAGGTGCTACACCGCCTAAGGTTTCGTTCAGAAAACCCAGCGTATCGCCGACCTTCTCTGCGGTTTGATTCAATAGCTGAATAAGGGCCTTCGCTTTACACTTGAGCTCCTCCTCTGAGGATGTCTCTTCCTGGTCTGCCAGCGTGATCGGGATGGCCGCTGCTATGGAGCCCAGTAGAAGTATAACCATGGCCGCCGATAACGGTTTAAGCATACGCATATCGACACCCCCGGGTGATCAATAACGGGCTTCTGGTATATACGGAACACGGATGAAACGTCTTGAAAAAGGCGTTTCATATAACTCCGGCGTTTGCATACTCTTTTAAGCGTAGACTTGTATATCGATCCCAGGAGGTTTCTCTTATGAATATCTTCGAGTATCTCTGTAGGGAGGCTAGGAGGATAACCGAGTGCTCCCTCAGGGACCTTAAAGACCGAAGCTACTGGGTTGAAACGTCGGCGGAGAGGCGTAGACAGTTCATCGATATGCTGGGTTTATCAGATTACATGCAGGGTGAGAGGGGGCCTGTCGACCCGGTCGTGACAGGCGTCCTCAAGCGTGAAGGCTATAGGGTCGAGAAGCTCTACTTTCAAAGCCTCCCAGGGCTGTATGTGACCGGAAACCTATACGTCCCAGAGCCCCTCGAAACCCCTACCCCCGCCGTGCTATATCTATGCGGCCACTCCTTCAACCAGAAGCACCACTACCAGGCTCATGCGAGAAAATTCGCCCAGCTAGGGTTCGTGACTCTCATAATCGAAACCATCCAGAAGGGTGAGATACTTGGGCATCATCACGGCGCTTACCACCTCGGCTGGTTCAACTGGTATAGCTTAGGCTACACTCCCGCTGGTGTCGAGGTCTGGAACGCCGTGAGGGCCATAGACCTTCTACAGGCCAGACCTGAGGTAGACCCGGATAGGATAGGTGTCACCGGTATATCCGGAGGAGGGGCTATGAGCTGGTTCACCGCGGCGGTCGATGAGAGGGTTAAGGTGGCGGCTCCGGTCTGCGGGACGGCTACTATAGAATCACACGTGTGCAAGCGCACGGTCGAGGGACACTGCGACTGTATGTTCTGGATCAACAGTAGCCTATGGGATCTAACAGACGTAGGGGCTTTGATAGCTCCCAGACCCCTACTCATAGCGTCCGCGGAGAGGGACTGGATATTCGACATCGAGTCTGTGAGGCTCATATACCGTAAGCTTAAGCGGCTGTACGAGGTTCTAGACGCCGCAGACAACATCCTCCTGGTCGAGACGCCTGGCGGCCATTCCTACCACGAAAAGTCCAGGAAGATGATATTCAAGTGGTTTATCAAGCATCTTAAAGGAGTCGACGTATCGCTCGAGGAGGTCGGCGACATAGATGAATCTCCATCCGCGCAGGAGCCTCTCGAGGCTTTAAAGGTCTTCGATAAGGTCCCGTCTGACGAGAGGGTCACGACCGTTCAGGAGTGGTTCATAAAGCCTGCTCAGCCTCCTAAGATAGAGACCGTGGAGGAGCTGAGGGTTTACCGGCGTAGACTCGTCGAGACGCTCATGGAGAAGACGTTCAACGCGTTTCCGAGGAATCCCCCTGACCTAGAAGTCGAGGTCGAGCTTACCCAGGAGAGCGGAGACTGGTTAGGCTATCTCATAGGTTTCACGTCTGAAGAGGGTTGGCGGCTGCATATTCAGGTTCTAAAGCCGTTGAAATCACCTGAACCCGTCCCTATCCTCGTCTTTCCGGCGAGGTCTGCTAGGACCTTGAACTTCGGCGACGGGCTGGTTCGGGGGCTTGACGCCGCGTGGGCTAGGGCGTTCGTGGAGCTTAGGGGGATAGGT
>Ga0180302_10000421_pt1 | contig 18239 bp, 22 predicted proteins | sample GuaBasSediGuay17_FD_121794 | JGI IMG/M metagenome (GOLD analysis project Ga0180302, IMG submission 121794) | Subseafloor sediment microbial communities from Guaymas Basin, Gulf of California, Mexico - Guay17, Core 4571-4, 12-15 cm | ecosystem: Environmental > Aquatic > Marine > Hydrothermal... | reverse complement strand
TTGCTGTCGTTTACAAAAAATCCAGTGCGAGAAGTTGCACGACGAATGGGGATAAGAACTGATACAGCCAAATATATGGCAAAGGGCTTGAAGACGATAAAGGGACGAAAGTATAGTATAGGCAAGATAAATCTTGTTGAGAGAATAATATACGAAGCACGACAGAATAGAGAAATGCGCAGGCGAATGTTAGACGCTATCAAAGATATTGCTAAAGAACAAAAGTTGCAAATAGAATTAGATTGGTTAGACGAACAAATAGAGGCTGAACAAGATGCCTGAAGATTTTGAAAAATGCGTAAAAGAGGGTGGTAAAGTTATAACACTGAAACTTGGTAAAAATAAATATATGCACCTTTGTAAAGACAAAAATGGTAAATGGCACAAAGGTGAGATAAAAACAAAGAAAAGTAAGTAGATATGGGCTGGGCAATTAGATGTAAAAATTGTGGTTTGCGGGATTTTGTAGATAATGAAGGAACTTACCGTTGCCCCAACTGTGGCAAAAAAGTAAAAGCGTACCGTTGTGGTTTACCGCCTAAAACAATTGGCATGCCCAATGTTATTGACGATACATTGCCTAAAAGATATGATATGGAGTTAGGAACGGTTATAACTTCTCGTTCCCAGAGAGATAGAGTTGCAAAAGAAAAAGGACTTGAGATAATATCTGTGCAAGAATGGAAAGACAAACATCCTGAAATTGAGCCTGTAAGTAAAAAGGCTTTTAGTTATAAAGGGCAGATAGACAGGCGTTCCACGGCGGAACGCAGACATGTAAGAAACATTGAAGCGGAGATATGGTGATGGCAGAAGAAGAAAAATTTCAAGATCAGGAATTAGGACAGGAACTTGACAATTTAGAGGGCGACGAAGAAAACATCGAAACATTTGGAGAACAAGCACAACAAACTAACGACGAAAATAATAACAAACCTGCAATTGACAAAGAAGAAATAAAAAGTATAGTAAAAGAAGCAATTGAAAGTATGTTTGCAAGTGGCAACGAAGAGCCACAAGAGCAAGAAACAGAAATACCTGCGGTCGATACTGGACAAATACCGCAAGTAGTGCAAAGGGCGATAGACGAAGGCGACCCAGATGCACTGGCGGATTTGTTGCAGAAAGTAATCGACCGCAATAATAAATTGGCTGAACTTGCTCTAAAGGCTATCGAAGAACAAAAACAAACTATACAACAATTGCAACTGCCTCAATCGCTGGAGCAGTTATTGCCTTCTGTTGAGGGTGCGCAGAAAGAAGATATTCCTTCTGCGCTGGAACTCATCAGAAGTGGCACAATAACTGACCCTAAAACAGCGATTGAGTTTGCAGTGATGCGCAGACGGCTTACTAAAGGGTCTGTTGGTAAAAAGAATGAGCCAACAAAGACACAGAAAGCCGCTGACGCTCTGGCTGCTGCAATAGCAAATACAGGCAGCGAAAATGTAAGTGGCCGAAAAACATTCGACTTGTCTGCCTTGCTAAATCCCAGCAGCCTAAAGGAGGTTTTGCGTAAGGAGTTAGAACAAAGTCAACAATAAAGGAGGTAAAAGATGGCTGACATATATCACGGTGGTGTTGACGATGTAATCAAAAGGGATACTTATCTCAAGAGGACATCGGTAGATAAGTATCCGATTGCAATTGCGTATACAGCGTTCAATTCACAGCCCTTCTTGCAGGTCATCGGATTAGAGACCTGGGGTCTCGATGCAATGAAGGATGTGAATGTATTCGGCGCTGTATATACGTCCAAACAAGGAATGGTTCGGTATGACAGCGGGGTTTATGCCCTGACTGGTCTGGTCGATAACAGTACTTCACCATCGCAATGGTTAGGCAGGCTGCGTTACAGCACGCCTCAACTCGTTGAAGGTGGGGCGACTTATTCGTGGGCTTGGCATACCTTGCATAACAGCCAGTACATTCCCGTAACGGATGTACAGGACAACAAGCAAGGTGCTATTGATATAATGGCTCACAAGATGGAAATCCTGAAAAAGTCAATTGTTCAGGATTTCGCTCGCGCTGTTTTAGGTAATCCTAATGCGCCTGATTACGGCGTTGACGGCCCCAGTGCTGTCTATTCAGATCTGCCTAACCTTGTATCGGTAACGCAGGATAGAACTGTTGGTGGTATCTCAACTACCAATAGTTGGTGGCAAAACCAGAAGAAAGCCGTTACCGATGTGGGCGGTGGTGGAGAACTGGATAGGCCTTTGCAATTGTTGCGTAAGGTTCAATCTGCCATTATTGATGTCAAGAGTATAGCAGGTGCCGAAGGCGGATATATCTACCTTGCCACGAAGGGTGCCTGGTTGTACTGGGGCAGATTGGCTTACGCTGACAGATTAACGCAAGGATATGGTGCTACAAAACCTGTTTATGATGCTCTTAACTTCCCGTATCATATCCTTGCAGGTGACCCGATGGTCTATGACCCTGCCGTGACCATTCCTTACGGTGCAACTGCTAACACAGAAGCCATTTACGGGCTGAATAAGTCAACATTCTTCATCGGCATTCGCCGAGAAGAAAACTTCCGTTATGTTGACTGGGAACCTCCCAGAGAACATGACCAGCCCAAGACTTATGTGGCTTCTTGCACAGTCAGGATGACACCTGGCGTGACTAACAGGAAGGTTCAGTTGGTAATTTACAACATTCCGCAGAATACTGATTAAGGAGGAAAAGGAGATGGCTTACAGTGTACCTGATGAATCTGAACTGAAAGATGTTGTCCTTGTTGACCTTGATACTACGGGTGTTAGTACAGCCCAGCCCTTTGCTGGCTATGAAGTAGCCACAAGGACTGGCAAGGTCTTTCAATTGGTGAAGTTTGACAGCAGCGGTGTGGCTGCGGTAGCAGGTGCGCCTGCGGTCTGGCAGAAGACTTCAACGGCTTTTGTCGTTACTGCTGATGTGTCTGACGGTGGAAGTTATGCTTTTGCAGGCGTTTTCTGTGCCGTTATTGAAGACGGCAAGTATGGGTATATCCAAAAGAAAGGTGAATGCACTGCAAAGGTATCTTCAGGCGTATCGGCAGGCGACCCGTTGTATGTAGCCAACGATGGCTACTTTGACACTGCCACCGAAGGCACACATCACATCGTAGCTTATGCCAAGACCGCTGCTTCAAGTGGTGAAGCAACTGTTGTTCTAATCTAAAAAAATGGCGATAGGGGCGTCCCAGTAGGAGGGGCTGGGACGCCCTTGATTGCCTTGGTAGGTGCTTATATGCCTGACATTGCCACGATAGAAGAGTTCTATAAGTTTGCTCAACAGAAAAATCCTACAATTGATGAGCATATATTAGCCAAGTTAGCACCTACCATTGAGATTGTTCAGAAGTTATACAACCCTCCAGTTGCTTACGCCGACTATTCACGTCCACCGACAGGCGAAATAGTTGCTTGGGCGTCTGCTGTTTACGAAAGCGTACCTGCAATTGTTTACAATTCTCACAGGTTGCTTGCAGCCACGATAGCGGGGCAAGTAGGTAATAACAATCTTTGGATAATCCCAACACATCCTCGTTTAGTTTATCCTTATAGTGCTTTATATGCTTTTGCTTCGTTATTGGCGACCGAAAAGAAAGTAGGCAAGCGTGCAGATTGGATATTGTGGACTGATGATGATGTACTTGTTCCCCCAGCGGCTTATCAAATATTGCGAAACGCTGCTGACGAAAAAGAAAAACCAATAATAGCAGCAGTCGGACACGATAGAAATCCGCCTTATTTACCTGCTGTCTGGGATTTAGATGATAAAAGATGGAAAGATGTCCCAAGAGGCGGTACTTATCAGGTATCTTGTACTGGCTGGTGTACAATTTTATTACACAGAAGCGTCTTTGATAAATTGCCACAACCGTGGTTCTGGGCTGGCGGGGCTGGAATAAGTGAAGACGGCGAGTATAATAGCGGTATAAACCCTGATGCGTGGTTTGCTTTTCAATGTAAGCGTGCAGGTATTCCAATGTATGTCTGTACAGATTTGCAGATAACACATTTAGGCGAAAGGACGCCAATAAATACGCAGACAGCGAAGGCAATGTGGAAGGTATTAGGATTGGATAAATGATAAGTGCATTATGGCGATTTATCGCAGGTTTTGTAATAGGGTTTGTAGCCAATATATTGATACTGGCAATGTTGTCTGTTTCTTATGATGAAGATGATAAAAGATGTCCGCATTGTGGCAGGAGATTATGAGATATGGCGGATTTTATGATAGGGCTGATAGCAGGTGTTGGATGTAGTATAATTTTGGTGTATATTATATGTGCATTGCGAGCCGCTGATAAAAAGAAGAGAAGATGTCCGTACTGTAAGAAGGAAGTAGAGTAATGGCTACCGAATACACATCGCCAGGAATGACAATTGCCGAAGTGCAGGCACGCATTGCAGATATATTGGGCTGGGATGTCAACAATGCAGACCAGTTAGCCAAGATAAATATGGCGATAACGCAGGCGGGGCTTGCTGCAACGACTTATCAGGGAAATATCTGGTGGTGGATGCGTAAAAAATGTTATTTCACCACTTACGACGATAACACCATTTCGTCTATTTCAAGATCTTCTAATACAGTTACTGTAACGACTGCATCAGCACACGGCTACACTGTCAACTCAATCGTCAAAATAAAAGGCACTTCATCTGATACCTTTGAAGGTATTTACACGATTGCTTCTGTGCCTTCTTCGACTACTTTTACATACGCTCAAGCAGGTGACGATGAAACTGCTACTGGCGGGACTACTTCTGTTATTGGCTATCCCCTACAAACTGTAGCCAATCAAATGATGCAAAACTTGCGTGCTGTTGAAAGGGTTACATACGCAGATCAGTGGGAACTGCGATTTGTAGAACGCCCAACATTTTTTCAGTGGCATACTTTGTCGACCACTTCTTACACGGGCAAGCCAACTCATTACACATACTTTTATGACAACAGACCTTACATAGGTTTATATCCCGCCTGTGGAGGGCAATATCAGATATTCATACAGTACATCTGTCGCCACAGTAAAATAGATAACAACAGTTCCGACGATGCTCTTATCGTTCCGCCTGAATACCAATACGATGTTTATGTAAGGGGCGGGGCGTGGTTGTTGAAGAACGATTTACTTGGTGATACAGATTTACAACAATGTCCTGCATTTGTAAATGCAATGCGTCGTATGACGGCAAGCGAACCGCCGTCTTACATAACTGAAACTGAACAAATAGTTTATCCAGCGGATAAACCAGTTATTGAGAACACAGTTTTTCTGACACCAGACGAATGAGATGGCAGAAGAGAAAGTCAAGTTATATGAAACTGAAATCAGCAATGGCAATCTGCCTTATACAATCAAGAAGGTTGCCTACCGCATACCTCTTACATCCAACCCTTCTGATGTTGACCTCGATATAGGCGATAGTTTGCCTGACGATAGCGATTACGAAATAATCTCGTACCAGACACAAATCGATAGTAAACTACACGGCAAAATAGTCGTCGTTTATGCCCAAAAGTATCAAGTTGAAACAGGCGAAATTATCAAAGGTTCTGTAAAAAGGTTAGAAATTCGTCCTAAAAGGCGATATACAGTTTCTCTAATTCGTTCGGCAAGTTCCACGCCGTACAAAAATGGCGATACTTACGCACAAATTTTCGGTTCTGCTTTGAACGACGACGAATTGGCGTTTGAACCTGTTGTGGTAAGTTCAACACGCAGGTATGCGACTGCTAACAAAGTTATAGAAGATGTGATTTTAGAAGCATATTACAAGAAGGCGTAGCACAATGGCTTACGAAGAACTATTATGGTCGCAGAGATTAGAATATAGCCTCAAAGACGGCTATGTAGGTGAGAGAGTTTGGCATTGCACCGATGAGCAGGGCTATGCCATACAAAAGGCAGTACTTGGTACTTATTGGGCTGGTATAAGTGGTGAAGAGCGTCCCAAGTGCTATCGTGTAGTCTGGAATAGGGGAGAAGGTGGGCAGAAAGGCAAAGGATTTTTACACGCATACTACAAAACACCTCGCAAATTACATCACGCCCGAATTAGAATATGTGGCACTTATACAGACCCAGAAATCGGCGAAAATGAGTGGGGGTATAATCCGCAAACTGATAAATTCGAACCCCTGACTGGTCAAATTGTCGTCAAAGACAAAAACGGTCTAATATCGCAAATAAACGGTTTTTACAAATTACAGACTAATCCAGGCCCCTATCATTTGGTCTGTGTTCAGACTGCTGCTAAATCCATAAACCCGAAAAACTTATTGGGTTATGTTCATACCGTCAACGAAAACAAATTACCCAATATAATGGATGCTGACGAAAAAACTATGCTAATGGTTGACATAAGGTTTGATTACACTTGGGGCGATGACTATGTAAACATAGACTACTACCTCGCTTACAATCCTGATACTTGGGATAAAAATTATTTACGGCATACGGCGATAGTGATTACAATTCCTCACCAACCTGTCTTTGAATGGGACGACCAAAAGAAACAATTTGTTTTAGAAAGCACACAGAGATTGCGCCCTATAACGAGGGCATTGCTTGATCTTGAGTATAAAAATGGACGGTTGATAGAAACTCAACCAGTTTATTTACGGCGTTATCGTTTAGCGGATTGGTCGAATTTGCCAGGGCTGTTTGAATGGTAGATAAGATAAAACAAATTATTGGCAGGATTTTATCGAGGTGGGCGAAGACACCTGTACCGCAGAAAGTTGACATAGCGGAAGGTGTTGACAATAACATTCCAATCATAATGACGCTGAACGATGTTATAGACTATCTCGATACGATTTCGCCTGTAAATCTTTTAGAGGATGTAAATCTTGAAGATGTAGAAGAGGAAGAAGAACGGCAAACAGAAGAAACAGAAAGTAAAGAAGAGCCGATAGAATTAGGGGGAAGTAAGCAAGCCGTTGTGCCGATTGAACAGGTAGATGGTGAGTTGTTGCCTGACTTGGGCTTTTGGGCAATTATCACAGAGCATGAGGATGCAGACAGTCCTGCAAGGAATAGATGGAAGTATTCTTGGGTTGAGGCATTACAGGACGCAGAGGGACACGATAACTGGTCGCAAAATAGCGAATATGGTGAGTACGGCAAACTAACTGCTGATGACAACCAATCTGCTTATCCTGCCTACAATCTTGCCGAGGCAAACAATACGGCGGATAGCAACGCTTCACCTGTGCCTGATGGCACGGTAGTTTGGATGCACCGCTCTAATGCTAACGGCAAAACCGTTTACTGGTTCGTTCATTACAACATCCCTGCAATAAAACCACCAGAAGCAGGTGATACTAACAAATTCTTGTACACTGATACAGAAGGCGAAACGAAATGGGTTTCGATTACAGACCACATCAAAACCGATTTGCTTGACGGTAATGTTCATCAAGACACTGAAGACGAAGATTGTCAAACAGGCGATTTGATTTACGGTAATGCTAACAATAAGTGGGATAGGCTGGCTATAGGTAATGAAAATCAGGTTCTTACTGTCAAGAAAGATGATAATAATAATCTCGTTCCTTCGTGGGAAGATGCACAATCGGGTGGCGGAATAGGGCAAAATATACACTTTACTTGGGTAGGGGCGGTAGCAGGTTCGGCTACTGTAGTGCTTGATAATCGAGATTGGCGAGGGCGTGTTGTCGTTGTTTCTGGTTCTGCAATAGATACTGATACTAATGACTACACCTCTGATGAATGGACAGTTGGGGCAGATGGACCCAGTTATAGCGTGTCGAGCGGGAAGGTAGGTTCAAGCCGAACAACAGGGCAAACAACCATAAGCAATATAGGGCAAATTCTTATACAGGTAGATTGTGCTGATGCGACACATAGAGGGCGTTTGATAGCAGTAAATCAAGACGCAACAAACAAAAGATTGCATGTATGGGTGTGGGCGACAGACCCACAAGGAGATTGACAACAAGGAGAATAACTAATGGCAATCGGGTATGGTAGAGAAACAGGAATGGGTAGAGGGCGTGGTATGAGAAGCGGTGGACGGAGAAATCGTAATAAAGGAGGCTGTCGCTATGAAGGCAAAGGAAAGAGTGCTGGAAAAGGTCGTGGTGCAGGCAGAGGCAGATTAGGATAGGAAAGGAGGTGCAATTATGGCTAAACGAACATCTAAACGCTGGATACAGAAAGCAATCAAAAGACCTGGTGCTTTTACAAAGAAAGCGAAAGCAGCAGGGATGACTGTTAGGCAATACGCTAAACATGTTTTGCGTAAAGGTAGTAAAGCAAGTACTCGAACCAAACGGCAGGCTGCTCTTGCATTGACATTATCAAAACTTTCTAAACGCAAAAAGAAAGGCAAATAACTGATGAACGACAAACTTGAAAAACCGCTGGATGTAGATTATTATATGGCTGTAAATATATGTAAGGGCTGTCCGCAAGCAAATAGTTGCCCTAATGTGTCAATCTGTTGTGGAGGACAATTGACGGTAAATCCTGTAATGCCCTGTCCATTAGGTCAATGGAGGTTCAAAGAAAGTGAAATTAAGGAGGTTGCTCAAAAAAATAAAAAATCTTGTAATTCCTGCCAGACAGGATTGTAAGCCACCGTTTTATTACGAAATATGGAAGTCAAAAGATGGATGGCGATTTAGAGTAAAAGCGTCTAACGGCAGGACAATAATGAGCAGCGAAGCCTACTCTTCACGCACTAAAATGATACATACTCTTGAAAGGCTGCTGTGCGATCCTCCACGAGAAGTTAAGGAGGCGAAATAATGGCTGTTTGTATATGGCTTGGGACAACTGATAGCAGTTGGTCAACGGCGACAAATTGGTCTGGCGGTGCTGTGCCTGGCAGTGGCGACACTGCTGTTATACCCGCTAATGCAACCGTTGATATAGACGGTTCTGACGAAACTTCTTCACCGATAGATAAACTTGTCATTGAAAAAGGTTGTTCAATAAGTATCGGATCGGTGGATACGCCATTGAAATTGTCTTTTTCAGGCGAAACTAATGCCGAAGCCCATTTGGCAGGCACGGGTGTTAAATATCTGGATTTGACTGAAGCAAAGGCGATTTACATTACAGAAGCAGGCGGGGCATCAACGATAGGTGCTTATGCACTCAATCTAACTGCTACTTCAGCAACCAATTCGACGAAACTGTACATTGACGCCGATGATAGCGACGATATTGGTATTGCTGCTAATGGTGGAGATGTTGGCGAATTCGATAATATCTATATTTCAGGCGGTAATATAACCATCGGTGAAAGCGTAAGTAAGATAGATGGCACATCAGCACCGCCGATAGTAATTTCAGGTGGTACGGTAGAAACTAAATGCAAACTTGATACAGCATCAGTTGCGAACGCTACTTGGACGCATAGCAACGGAACTGTATCGTCTGCTTCTGTGATAAATGGAACGCTTTACTTGAATACCAATGATACGATAACTACTTTACATCTCGGCAAAAATGCGAAGTTAGATGCTACTGGTAGTGCTGTTAGTAAAACTATTACGACGCTGGAAATGACGGCTTCATCGGCGGTAAATGACCCGCAGAAGACGATAAGTATAGGAACTTTGAAGTTGTTGAATTGTGGCTTCAGAGACATAACTCTTGATGTAGGCAGGAATTGGTCTGTTTCATTGACGAGTTTATGAGGTAGGCAAGATGGCGAAAACTTGGTTTGATACATTACGGCAAAGAGTGGCTGATTTGATAAATCCACGCAAAAAAACGCCTGGTACTATTTCAGTTGAATTACCTGGCGGTGTGAGATGGGACGGAACTGGTGAGGATATTAGCAAAAGAACGCCAAGTTATCAGAAATTGCTAACAGCGGTCAAAGGTGCTAACTGGGAAATTGCACCTGAAAGCAGAAACATTATATCATACACGCCGAAAAAGAAAACACAGTCAACCAAAGGTCAGCAGTTATTTACGCAACCACACGAAATAACTTCTATTCCTAAAGGCATTCCAGTAGCCGTTGCACCGCCACGAACGGGGCTTACATTTGAAGAAAGATTAGAATTGATAAAGTTCCAAAATGATTTACGAACTGCAAGCCAAGAGAAATTACTTAAATTGAGAGCCCAATTAGAAGCACAAAACAAAACTAATCCATCACCTTTGACACAAGCAAAAATAGCATTATTGCAAGCACAAACTCAAAATATCAAAGCCCAAACAGAAGCGACGAAAAAGAAAACTGAACGAACGCCCAGAGAACAAGAAGCCAAAATAAAACAACGACAACAACAAGAACGGGCAAGACTTATCAGTAAACAATTAGACAACCTATATGAAGACCGTAGAAAGTTTTATAGCATATTGTCCGATTTGTACAAGACACGAACTCAAACAACTGTTGGTTCGGATGAATGGAAGAAAATTACGGACGCCATAAACCAATACGAAAAATATCTGAATGAAGTCAATCAGCGGATAAAAACTCTGCAAGGGCAGTTATTGCCACAGCAAGCAGGCGAAGCAGAGCCAACAGAGCAATGGGGCGAGGTTGAACCATTGACAGGCGAAAATGTTGTTAGACGACCCGAACCAGAATTGCCTGAAATGCCTGAAGAAGAGGTTATTACAACACAAGTTCCGCCACCCGAACAACGGATTGTGGGACGATTATATTTGTTGCCTAATGGCTGGGTAGGTAGATGGAACGGTGAAGGTTGGGAATTGGTAAAGGAATATGAAAAGGTTATTAACAGATGAAGAAGTCGGCATCAAACCACAAACCCCCGCTACGCCAAAAGTATATACAGACGAAGAGGTGGGTCTTGTGCCGACTTCTCAATTTAATCGGCAACCTGAATGGACGCCTGAAAACGAACAAGTTGCAGTACGCCCCGATCTGCAACCCAAAAAGTTATACACAGACGAAGAAGTGGGCTTACCACCTTCGGGGGCATCTGAATTAGTACCTACCGTTCCTGAAGAAAAAGAAAAAAGAGAAATTGGCAAAGTTTATTACGACCCGGTGCTCAAGCGTAATCTCCAGTGGACAGAACAGGGTTGGATTTATGCAGGTGCTAAACCACCTGAACCAACTAAAAAACCAGACACTTTCACATCTATTTACTCTCAAATTGACCAGAAGTTCCCTCAATTGAAGACAATGTCACCTGCTGAACGGCTAATTAGCAGTTTTGCTTACACTTATGGCGAATTAGACGAGACTAAAAAAGCGCTTCAACAACAAGCGCAAGGCAATCCTGAAAGAGCGGTCGAGTTATGGCAGGAAGGATTGGGTAAAAGCAGAGAGGCGTTCGATAACATTGTTAGAATGCCACTTCAATTACAGATAAATCAGCAAAATCCTGATGATTTAGAGTATGCAGATAGTTTTATTTTAGACGCCGTCAACAAAGTAGGTTTGCCACCTAATCCGTTTACTAACTACGGCGATTATCTGAATTATCTTGATAGGGTTTATAAGATTGCTAGCAATAATTACAACAAGTTTGTAAGTGAACGATATAAACAATACAAAGAACAGCAGGAGCGAGTAAAGCGATACCGTGAATTTATAGAAAAACAGCCGTGGTATAAACAATTAGGTGCAGAAGCAGCGAGAGCAGCAACGCAAATAGCAGGAGAGGCATGGCGGGTTATTTCAGGTATTTTATACGCCATTCCACTGACACGAGAATTTGCCAAGAAACATCCGCCTTCTGATGTTGACCGTCTTGCTGATGTCGTATTCAATTTGGTTCTGGGTTGTACGCCTACCGAATTGTACGAGAAAACAGGACTAACTCCTGAAGATGTAGAGCGTTATAGCCAAAGTGATGCAGGTAGACGGATAACTGATTACATTTATTCGTTATCTGCTTGGTTATTAGCAGGGGCAGCGGGCGGTGCGAAAGGTGCTGTATCTACAAAGTTAGGTTCTTTGCTTAAAACATCGCCGAGATTACTACAGGCATTAGGTTGGTCAACGGGATTTGGTTTGTTAAGTGCAGCGTCAACGAAAGCCGAAGGCGGTTCTGATGAAGAAGCATTCCGAAATGGTATCGTTTCGTCAGCGATTATCGCAGCCCTTCACCTTGTCCCGATGGCATTCGGTAAGATAGGCGAAGTTGCTAAAAGAAGGGCATATCTGCGTAGAGTAAGCAAAGCAATCGGCATCAAAATCCCATCATCTATAAAAACAGCAGAAGAGTTGCGTAATTTCTTAACTAATGCCTTCAAAGAAGCGACGAAGATGTCGCTTGACGAAGCATATAAACGATTGCGATTACCTCGAAATGCTTCACCAGAGCAGATAAGAAGGGCTTACGAACGCATACAGAAGGTTTGGGCAAGACCGCCGTTGAAGATTACTCTATTAGACCAGTTGAAATTGAAAGCTGCTTATAAGACCGCATTACGTAATGCCCGATTAGAAGGTAAGGCAGTTAGAATGGCGGTACGCACACGAGCGGGTAGAGAACCCGTTGGTGGGATAGAAACAAGAGTAAAAGCAGAAAAACCTGCCGAAGCTGCCAAACCAGAAGTAAGGGCATTAGAAGCACCGCCAGAGAAGCCAACTTTACCTGCACCAGTTAGACCGAAGGCATTAGAGGTAAAACCAGTTGAAAAAGTTGAAGTGCCAACAACAGAAGTAAAACCACCTGCTAAAGCCCCTGAAAAAGCCCCTAAATTGCCTTCAGAGGCAAAAACTGTTGAAAAAGGTATTGAAGTACCTAAAGCAAAAAAAGTACCTGCAAAAATAAAAGCCGTCGAAGAGGATATATTAAATCGGGGCTTATTAACTCTTAAAACTACGCCCCTTGAAAAAATGCCTGTGCCACAAGAGGTAAAAGAAGCAGTTAAGAAACTACAAAATAAAGGATGGTTATCTGATTTTAGGTATGATCCAGATTTGAAGGCTTGGGATGTGGTCTTAAACAAGAAAGGAATACAAAGATTAGGTTTATCACGTGGGTATGGGGACGCTTATGCAGGTTGGACTTCGGATGCAAAGACATTAATAGAATGGGCTAATGCTAAACCGATAAAAACATTGCCTTCAGGATATATAGAAGAAAAATTAGGAAGATGGCGTGCAAAGTCGATACAAGAAGCTAATAAAAAGTTTCTTTCTTCGTATTTACCTGTATTTGAACAAAGTCAGCGAAAAGCCCTTGGCAATAGTATTCTGCTACAGAAGAATAATAAAGAATTTGTTAGAGTGGCGAATAAATGGCAGTTAGAGGCAGCCTTGCAAGATGGCTTTACTGTTCTTAAAAAAGGTTCTAATACAGGATGGGCGGATGACCTATTAAAAGAATATAACCAATGGGCGCCTAAAGTCAAAAAAGTTGCCCCAGAAACCGAAATAAAGCCGTCTGAAGCCAAACTTATACCAGAGACAGAGATAAAACCAAAAGCCGAGCCACTAACTCGCCGTATTATCTCCGAAGAACGCTATCAGCAGGCGGTAAAGCATTTTGCCGAAAAAGGTAAGAAGTTATACGCTGGCGTACCGATTGAGCCGAAAGACCTACAAGAAGCATCCGTATTCGTTCTCTATCACTTTGAAAACGGCGTTAGAAAACTGAAGGATTTGATAAAACTCGCTGCTGGCAAGATAAAGGAAGCGGTAATACGCAAAGCGTGGCGAGAAACGAAAGAGGCACGCAGGGCTATCTTGCATACAGAAAATATACTCAAAGGCAAGATTACCGATAAACAGCAAATTATTGACCTAATCCGATCTGAATTGCCACTTTCAAAACAGACGAAATATCTCGCTGCACTTGCCAAAGTAAAGACCAAGAAAGGCATTCAATCGGTAGCCGACAAGGTACGCCAAGAGATAATCGATATACAGCGTCAGATGGTTGTCCAGCCAGCGGGCAAAGAAGTCGTTATGACGCCTGAAAAGTTGTTGCGTACCGTGTTCAAGAAAGAGCAGATGGCAGCCCGCAAGGCGTACTTACAGGGGGCAAAAGATGTAGTTAGAAACCACGAAGAATTAGTCGCTTACGCAAGGATGAAGTTAGGTGATACGCAGGCGACGAAATTGCTCAATCGTGTCGTTCGTGTACGAACGCCAGCAGATTTTAGAAGGGTAGTTGCTTCGATAGACAGATTAGCCGATAAAGCGAAATTACGGTCTGCGAAAGCAGAATTGGCACAAGCGTTCAAAGAAGCCAAGAAATTGCCGATAGAACAGGCAGAAGCCATCGAAGCGATAAAAGACGCTTTATCGTTGCGTAAATATAGAGCGAGCAGTATCGAGAAAGCCAAGAAGATAATCCAGCAGGCACAGGACGGCGAATTCTTCCCTGAAGTAGTACTGAATAAGGCAAGAGAAGTACTCGACAGCCTGCACAAGATAGACATAAACAATCTGTCTGCCGACCAAATTCGTGAAATTGCGGATACTGTTCGCACTATTACAGCCATTGGCAGGCAAATCAACGAAGTACGGTTTGCTAACAAAGTCTGGCAGGCAAAGCAATTCATAAAAGAAAACATCGAAACTATAGCCAAACGAAAAGGTGTATCACCTGAAGTTTTACTCAAAGTTGACCTTGATGCACCAAAGGTAAGGATATGGAACAAGGTTTATGACTTTACCGTTGCTGAATTGCTTACCCCTGAAACTATCGCTGCGAGAATAGCAGGCAAGGATAGTCTATTAGCAAAAATATTCGGCGATTACGCACAAGAAGGTATCAGCAAGACACTTGGCTTACGCAGTCAATATCGGCGTGATTTTTACACAAAGTGCAAACGGGTTGGCATCACAGAAAAAGATATAGCAAACGCCTTCTCTGACAAACTCTACGAAGTAAAAGTTTCTTCAACTTATGCAATCAAACGCAACCAAGCCATAAACAAAGTGAAGATAACAAAAGGCGAAGCGATGTGTCTGTACGCTGGCTATACATTTGACCCATACTTCCAGTATGCAGTTTTGCACGACGGTATTCGATTAGGACACACAAAGCCAGGCAACGCTATTAGATTATCGCCACAGGACATAGAGAAAATGTTCAGTATTTTGACGCCTAAAGAGAAGGCGATAGCGAAATATCTCGTCGAGCCGATACAAAAGAATGGCTGGTTTGGTAAAGAGTTGAATAAAGCGTGGGACAATGTTTTCGGACACGAAATAGCCAGGAGAGAGAGTTATTTCCCTCTGTCAAGAGAAAAAGAAGAAGTCTTTGCTCGTAGAGAGCCGAACCCGAATATTCGTATGCAGATGGCACGATTATATGAGCAGACGGGCTACTTCAAGCCACGCAAAGGTGGCGGTTCACCTGTCGTAATTCGCAATATTTTCGATCATATAGACAGATACATTCAATACACATCTAACTTCATCGGCAAAGGCGAAATAACGCACAATCTCTTACGGATTATAAACGATACTGATTTCAAAGACGCTATCCGTAAAGCATATCCAAAACACGGCGATACCTACCTGTCCATTTTAGAGAGAGGCGTAAGACAATATGGACAAATAATTCCAAAACAATATTCACCTGTGGACAGGGCGATAGGCAAACTATTAGAACACTTCCACATTGGAGCGATAGGTTTCAAACCACATGTAGGATTGTATCAGACGGCGAGTATCGTCAATGCGTCAACAGAAGTCAGTTTCCAAATGAGAGATTTCGCTCGTGCTGCTTCGCCTACATTTAGACGCTGGGTTGATAAGCATATTCCCGAAATAGAAGCACGATACTTGTCCTCAACTTGGGAAATACTAACACCTGCAAAAGAAGGTGGCAGAGGAAATATATTTTTACCTTCTCGTGGCGAAAGCAAAATTGGCAGGGTTAGTATGGAACTAATCAGGCAAGGCGATAAAGAGGCGATTTATGCCATCGCTGCTGCCTTTGAGCGTATGGGCAAGGCGAGAGGTTTATCAGGCTCAAAACTGATTGATTTCGTTCGGCGAAATACGAACCGTGTAATCCGTAGAACACAGCCATCTTGGGATAATCCTATGGGATTGGCTGGTTTGCAGTTGTGGGCAAGAGAAGGTTCGCCTTTACGGCGAATGTTCTTATTGTTCACCAACCAGCGTATAAAGAACTTCAATATGACTTATAGAGGAATTACCGAATGGGTGGCTGGTGAGCGTAGTTTCGGCTCGATGATTGACCATGTACTCCGATCTGCGATTATCAACTCATTAGCCGTCGCTGCTGCTGGTTATGGCTGGAAGGAACTTGCTGGTGCGTTTACGAGCAAAGATAAACACGAAAGACGCTGGAAACTTGGCAGGTTCGTTGAAGAAACAATACGCCGAACGCTGGGCAACTGGGTATTATGGGGCGATTGGTCATTCTCTTTGATACAGGCGGTTCAGGACAAAGAACCATTCGAGCCAATGGCTAACCCGATAGGCCAAGCGATGCAGGACTTGGTTGTTGGGATAGGGCAATTAGTAAAGGCGGGGCGTGCGTATTGGTCAGGTGAAGTTGTTGCCACTGGCGAAAAGAAAGGCGAATTGAAGTGGAAGCAACACTTTGCCAAAGGTTTACGCAGGTCGTTGACTAACATCGGTTTGTTATCAGGTGTGCCGTTAGCAGGTTTGATACAGATTTACAGAGCGATAAATAGAGAAAAGCCGTCGGCAATTACAGAAGCGATGTACTTATTGGCTAATGGCGAAAAATTGAAAGCAAGAGAAAAATTGCTTTCGTTGCAGAATAAGTTTGAGAAATATTATATTGATGTTTACAAGAAAGAATACGGCGAAAAAGCGAAGGGCGAAAGGGCATACGATTGGGCAAGGCGACAGGCAATCAATTCAATCAGGCGAATGCTACTTGCTCGACCGAAATACGAAAAAGGTACTGGTGATTATGTAAAATGGCAGGTGCTTGTAGATAGTATCATTCCGCCGTATAATCAGACATATCAAGATGTTATAGCAAAACATGTAAGAAAATTCGCAATACACGAAAACCTGTCTGACAATAAACTGATTGAAGAATATCTGTATCTGAAATTCGCTGGGCTGAATGAAAAGACAGCAGTTGACTTGCTGAAGAAAAAATTGTATCGTAAAAAATTGTCAACCAGTGAGTTTATCGGTATAATAAGCAAGGTGCGTGTAGGTATAAAGAAAGCCAAGGAGTTATACGAAAATGCCACCAGAGAGCGACCATGACAAACTAATCAGAATTGAAACGACCGTGCAAGAGATCAAAAACTTGCTTGAAAATCACCTACGGCATCATTTTCTTTATACTTTGACGGCAACAAGTGCATTGATAAGTGCTTTGGTTGCGATAATAATTGCGTTTGCACGGTCGTAAGGAGATGGCACTATGAAGAAGGTTTTACTTGTTCTCTTATTGACGGTACTTCTCTTTGCTTTATGTAGTTGCAGTGGCGTTATTACTAATGCCAAGTACTCTGCCCTGATTGACCGAACAGTGGCTTATTCTGATGTTATGGCTGAAAAGGCAGAAAAAGGCGAACTAACGAAAGAACAGATGGTAAAGGTGTTGAAATGGCAAGCAGGTGTATGGCACGCTATCAAGGATGCTAAAGACGGTAAGGCAGGAGGTCAATGATAGTGAATCCAGAACTCGTCGAACAACTAAAAGAGAAACTACCCGAAAAATTTCACCCGTGGGCCGATAAATATCTGCCTGCACTTGCAGGGATGGCTGAAGAAGAACTCGTCGAATGGGTTCACTTGCTCGCAAAAGGGGATGTTTACTTGGCTTACAAACAGTTGCTTGATAAGTTGCCAAGCGGGCAATTAGAAGTTGAAGGGCAAGAGATATTATCTGCTTGGCAGGACGCTAACATCGAAAACGCTCGCAAGATAGACTTGCAAAAGAAAGCGTTGTATGCTATTCTGGGTGTGTTGTTAGAGATGGCAATCGCTGGAGGTTTACTTTAACTTTGGCATCGCTTATAAGGTGATGATGAAAATGACAGGCGAAAAGATAATTGAACTATTACGTAAACCAGTAGCCAAGATCATAACAAGACTAATTCTTTATGGTCTTGTTGTTTTGTTTGCCAAGTTAGGTATTGATAAGGCGAACGCCAATGAAACTGCTACTGCGTTGGGTGAAGGACTGGCGTCGTTAGTGTTATTTGTCGTGGCTGCGTGGATAGACAAGAAGCATCACGATAAAGATACTGGCAAGTAAATCCGCTGCCTTCTTCATCGCTCTCTCCTTTCATCGCCAGCCTCATCCGCCCAAGACGGCAGGTCTCCCCCGCCTGCCGT
>Ga0180302_10000420_pt1 | contig 18248 bp, 17 predicted proteins | sample GuaBasSediGuay17_FD_121794 | JGI IMG/M metagenome (GOLD analysis project Ga0180302, IMG submission 121794) | Subseafloor sediment microbial communities from Guaymas Basin, Gulf of California, Mexico - Guay17, Core 4571-4, 12-15 cm | ecosystem: Environmental > Aquatic > Marine > Hydrothermal... | reverse complement strand
TATCAACATTAATTTGATTAATCTCATTTTTAAGATTATTTGAAGATATACACTAATTGGACAATAAAGCATAATAATTTTAATAAATAAAATCCAAGAGAAACGAATTAGAATTAAACAATGATTATGCATGCTTAGCTATGTTATATCTCTGTAATATCTATTCCTCTTTTACGAAGCTCCTTACTTATGCTTGCAATGTACTCCTCTATGTCATATAAATTTTTCTTAAGAATTTCACATATTACATTCACATTGATACTGAAATACACATGTGCCAAAATATGTCTAAATCGTGTCATATCAGTAAGTTTTTTGGACAATTCCGTAGATATTATTCCTGATTCTTCAAGAACTTTAAAAGCCTCTGCATAACTTTTTGGCGTTCTCAATTTTAATTTAGCAATTATTCTTAAGGCTAGGTCTATTGAACCTTGTACAACAACATAAAGATGCCAAAGGATGCTACCTAATAGTTCTCGATTATTGATTAGTTCTTTTGGTTTTATATCGCGATACCTTTTTAGGTATTTTAAAGCATCCATTATAACATCAACGAGCATTCATAAGACCTTTTATTTTCTCCCAAACAATTTTCTTAATTGCTTCCATAATATCCAGTGCCTCAACAAGCGTTTCAAAAACAAATTTTTCGTGAATTTTCCAATCACGACAGAAAAGCAAGATGCCATCTTTTATAACATTATATCTGAAAATTGGGGGCGCATTATTAAGAATTCTAACATCTATTTCTCTGTCTAATAAGGGTAAGTGTGATATTATATTCAAATATTCTTTAGCACTAGGATTTTTCAAGTAAACTGCGATGTCTATATCACTAAATGGATGCGTTTCTCCCCTAGCGAAGGAACCATAAACATAAGCGAAAATTATATTATCGATTTTAATTAAGCTTCTTTTGATTTCATCCAATATTCTTTCTCTTTCAGATGAATTCATTATTTAACCCAAACATTACTTATGAAAATAATAATAAATTGTTCTTAGTCCGTTCGTTTGATAAGCATATGAAAAAATTCTGTTATATCATAAACTGTTCCACCAGCAGATTCTAATGCCCTTTTGCATGCTGGGCATGCTGTGATAATAGTCTTTGCTTCTTCTAACAATTCTTTTAGTCTCTCTTTTGCAATTTTTATTGCCAATCCATAATTAATTAGCGCTAAACCACCACCAAAACCACAGCAGAAAGTTTCTTTTCCGCTTCGCATTGGTTTCTTTATCTTTAGTCCAGGAATTTTAGAGAGTAGTTCGTATAGGATATCACTATTTCCTAGATGTCTTGCTAACGCGCAAGGATCGTGAATAACTATCTCCATATTCGTTTCATTAAAGTTGATCTTGTTGAGATGCATTTTAATTACTTCAGAGATATGATAAATATTATGTTTAATTTTGATTCCATATTTCGCATAAATATTTCTTAACGTATAAGCACATGTTGGGCAGAGCATCACTATATACTTTACATCAAGTTCATTCAATTGCCTTGCTGTTTCTTTTGCTATTCTCTTGAAAGATGAATTTGCTCCAAATATGTATGCTGGATATCCACAGCATTTTTCATCAGAAATAACTTTTATTTTTAACCCTATAGTTTCTAATAAGTTCATTGCAGTTTCTTCAAGTTGAGAATAATACTGTGATACCACGCATCCTCTAAAAAGAAGAACCTCTCCTTCCTTATCTTGTCTCTTTGGTGGTTCTCCGAAAACAAAATGATACTTTTCTAAATTGTCTACGATCTCCTTAACTTTTTTCAAATATATTCCCTCTTCATAAAGTCTCTGCTTAATTGGTAGCAGAATTTCAGCTACTGAAAACTCAAAGGGACACCATACCTGGCATGCATTACATGCGCAACAGATATAAATTGGTTCTATAGTCTCTGGCGTTGCCTCAATGTACTTCTCTAATAGAAAGGCAACTTTTGCTTTTCCAGCAGGCGATGTAGTTTCTTTTCCATCAACAACTCCTACTGGACATGCGAAAACACACATATTTGGACAAAGTGCACACTTTATGATATCGCTTGGCTTTGCTATTTTTCCAGCAATTATTCTTATAATTGCTTCAATTTTCATCTTGAATTTTGCTTTCTTTATCGCTTCAAGAATCCAACTCATTTTTCCCATATCACACACCCAAATTTCCAGGATTCATTATTCTCTTCTCATCAATAGCATGCTTTACTTTTCGAAGTATCTCATAACCCATTTTTCCTAATTCCAATGGTAACCATGGTGCTCGCATTCTACCAATACCGTGATGATGACTTATTGTACCGCCCAATTTTAGCGTAGTTTTCATTGCCGCCTCCCAAACTTTTGCATAGTATCCGAATTTAGTCATTCCTTTTGGCGGAATCCCACCAAATGTGAAATAGAAACACACACCTTGTGGATAGAAATGAGATGCATGAGCTGATGCAAGAAGTGTACCCTCAACATTTCTCATTGCTTTTATCACTTCATAATATAACTTTGTTGCATTTGACCAATTTATTGCTACTTCGATTGTATCAAACACAAAACCTAATGGAGCGAATTCTGATACTTCTTTAACAACAAAACGGTATTTTAACCAATGTTTTACTGGTTTTTCTCCCAAGAATATTGTGCCCTTGAAAGCCTCTTTGACTATCTCTGCTTCTGCATCAACAATCTTTGAATTTCCTTCGATTACAAATATTGTTGCAACTTTATTCTTTGCTTGCTTGATCCAGTAGAACCATTTCTTTGTTTCAATTTTATCAAAAATCCTCACCACTGCTGGTTTTACGCCAGATTGAACAATAGTTCTTACTCTTTCCAGAGCTTCCTCTATTGTATCTGTCGCGTATGAAAGAAAAACTCGCTTCTCTGGATATCGCCAAATTCTCAAGAATACTCTTGTTATTATTCCAAATATTCCCTCAGAACCAATGAACAAATGCCTTAAATCTGGTCCAGTAGATGTTCTTGGGTGTGGTTTGAGAACAACTACTTCGCCTGGTGGAACAACTACTTCTATTCCAGCAACCATGTCTTCTATTCCACCATATTTTGTTGAAAACTGTCCTATTGCCTTTGTACTTACCCACCCGCCAACTGTTGACGTGTAAAGAGATTGCGGTATATGTCCAAGAGTAAAGCCGTGTTTATTTAGATAGTTTTCTAATATCATTCCATAAGTCCCACTTTCAACCTCAACCAAGAGGTCTCTAGGATATATTTTAATTCTTCGCATTCTCTTCAAATCTATTACAATTCCTCCTTTTTCTGGCATAGCACCCCCAAGTACACCGCTTCCTCCTCCATACGCTACAATTGGAATCTCTTTCTCATAAGCATATTTCACAACTTTAACAACATCTTCTGTGCTCTCTGGCCAAACAACGATGTCTGGAATTGCTGGGACGACTCCTCTCATAAACCAATGCAAGGCTATTGGCCAATAATCACGACTATACATGATTCTATCTATTAGTTTATTAGAAACCTTTCTTATTCCAAGCAATTTGACTAAATCATCGTATAATTGTTCGTATTTTTTACGTTCAGCGAAAATTTCTTTTATCTGAATAATCATCACCAACATGATAAAATAGTAATTTTTTAGGAAGTACATGATTTGAACTAGTCTAATCATCTAGCCAAAAGTGAATATGATTTTTAAAACATTAATTTTTTAATTAAAACATTAACTTTTAAAGTATTTCCAATTTTCTTGGCTGTAGGAAACACTTATGAATTCATCCTAAAGAGACATTGAACAAATGGCTTATTCTCATTTCATAACATCTAAGCTTCACCATTTATATTTAAAAAACAAACTTTTGATAAAACACTCGTACTCCTTGAACGACATAAGAAACCAATTAGGCGAGATAAAGTCAGTAGATTATATCATATCATTTGTAATTCCCAGCATTCTAATCGCCATTGGATATCCTCTTTGTTTTACATTGCCCGTTTTAATCCTGGTCTTGTATTTTCTGAGATATCTTCTTTTGATTTTAGGAATCTGCTTTCTTATAGCTATTGCGTTTATAACTATCGTACATCATGGAACTCCAGCATAATTCTTATATCAAATAAAAATTTCAATGCGCTGATTTTGGGAATTTAAATCAAGGTGAATTTCTTCTACCCTATCACATTAAAAAATTATTTTTCACAATAGGATTATGGTGGTTGTTCTGACGAGGGAAATTAAAAAAGATGCGACGATTATCGGAGCTGGTCCCGCTGGACTAGGGGCAGCATGGAGAGCTTCAGAACTCGGTTTGAAAGTTGCGTTGATTGAAAAGGAGGAAGAGCTTGGCGGAATACTCATGCAATGCATACACGATGGATTCGGAGTTAAACTCTTTAATAAATCCCTATCGGGACCAGAGTTCGCTGAACTGCTAATAGAACGCGTTAGAGAATTTGATGTGGAAACATTCACAAATGCATATTTGCATAGTGTTGAAAGAGAATCAAAGTTGTGGAAATTGAATGTGGTCACCCCAACTGGCGTAATTAAGATCTTATCATCAACAATTATATTTGCAACAGGTGCTCGTGAAAGAACATGGTTCGAAATTGGGATAACTGGAACTAGACCCGCAGGAGTTTACACGGCGGGTACTGTGCAAAGAATGATTAATCTCTACGGCTTACTACCAGGAAAGCGTATTGTTATTGTTGGTGGAGGAGATGTTGGATTAATTGTAGCCAGACATTTAATCTTAGAAGGTGCAGAATCCGTATTAATCGTGGAAATAAAGAAAAATCTTACTGGTCTGCCAAGAAATATTCAACAATGTGTTCTCGATTTTAATATTCCGTATAGAACATTAATGACTGTAAAAGAAATTGTTGGAAAGAAGCGCGTTGAGGGAGTCATATTGCAACGTGTTGATGAGAATGGTAAGCCTATTCCTGGAACAGAAGAATTTATTCCATGCGATTCTGTTGTATTTTGCGTTGGGCTAATCCCTGAAAAAGAAAAACTTGAGGAACTCGGAGCGAAATTAGATCCAAGAACAAAAGGACCCGAGGTTAATGAATTTTATGAAACAACGATACCTGGAATCTTCGCTGCTGGTAACCTCGTTCAGATTTTTGATTTCGTTGATGATGCTGTTAAAACAGCATTTCAGGCAGCACAAGGTGTGAGCCATCTGATCTACAAATCAAGAGAAAAATCAGGAAACGTAACCTATGTTGTTCCCGGTGATGGAATTCACTGCATAACCCCCCAAAGAATTGAGTGGCAAGGTCCAGATGAAGAAGAAATTACATTTTACTTCAGACCAGTGAAAGAAATAGCAAATGCTATAATAAAGGTAATTATTGATGGTGAAGAAAAAATACGTATATTTAGAAAATATATTAGGCCTGCAAGAATGGAAGAAGTCACTGTAAAAAGAAAGTTGGTGAGAGGTGCTAAAGAGGTGATTGTAGTTGCAAGAAGTAAGTAAAGTTATTTGCGTTCGTTGTCCAATGGGCTGTTATATTACTGTTTATAAGAAGAATAATGAGTACATTATTCACGGAAATCAGTGTCCATTGGGGAAAGAATACGCGATTCAAGAAATAACAAATCCAATGCGTATAGTTTGTTCGACGGTAAAAATCGAAAATGCCATTTATCCACGTCTTCCTGTAAGAACTGATAAACCAGTTCCAAAAAGCAAAATCTTCGAAATAATAAGAGAATTAAAAAATGTTACAGTTAAAGCTCCTATTCTTAGAGGACAAATAATCATTAAAAATGTCGCGGGAACGGATGCTAATATTATTGCTGAAAGAACGATGAAAGCTACAAATAAAAAATAACATTATCTGCAAAATATATCAAACAATGTAGAAATCATATCATGTGATTATGTTTGATAGAATATTCATAGGTAACAGTTTCTATTATAATTCTAGGTCTAATTCTTGCAGAATTTTCCGCAAACGAAAAAGAACACCAAATTTCTCAGCCAATGCTTTTAATCTCTTCTTATTTAACTTATCCCAACTTACTCTGATAATAGATTTTGCATCCTCTATACCTCTTTCAGAATAATAAAGAGAAAGTTTCGAAATTACTAAAACTTCTGGTGCTTCAATCCATGCTTCTTTTCCAAATAATTTTCCTTTTACTTTAGTTTCAATTGCAAGCTTGTCAAGAATATCATAAACACCTTTCGCATCAACCCAATAAAGATACGACTTATTAAAGATCGTAAAATGGGATTTCTCAAAAAGTGCTTCTTTAATCCGATTTTTACCGCCAATTACACAAAGTTCATTTTCCTCAAAGGATTTAACAAGCTGAGAAATTTTATCATCTTCCTCTGGTTTTACATCTATTATTACATCAATGTCTCGCGTGACTCTTGGTTCTCCATAATATGAAACTAGAATCCCTCCAACGATTACATAATTTACTCCAGAATTATTAAGAGCATTTATCGTGCGTTGTGCAAATTCAATGAAGTTCACTTTTCACCCCTTCGAAGTTTCTCTAATTCTAAAAGTCTACTCCTCAAAATTTCGATTGCTTTCTGCCTATCAATACCTAATGTCTCCATCATAAACTTTATCTTTTCCTCTGCAATAGCATCAGCCATCGAAGCGAGAATCATGAGCCTCTCTTCTGGAGTTAATTTCTTTATTGCTTCTATCTTTAATTTCTCTTCTAATTCCGCATATTTATTCATGCGAGCCCCAATTATTTAGTTCAAATAAGGAATATTTATAATTAACGACTTCCTTTACTTTGTTTTGAAATGTATATTCATTAAATAAATGAATATTCAAGTGAATAAAGAATATTAAAAGAGCACTAGCTATAATTTAATTTCATACATCTTAGCAATTTCTTGGAGATCCTTCTTAACAGCCGCAAACATTTCATCAATCATTTGCAATTCTTCTCTACTCTCTTTCTCGATCTTATCAAATTCTCCTTTTTTGGCTAATTCACAGACTTTTTCGACAGAAAGACCCTCAAGGCGCATTTTATATAATTGTCTTACTGATGGTTTAGAGAATATTATTTCAACTGGAACTCCGTTGTCAACAAGTTTCTTAGCAAGTTTATAAAACTCGATCAAAACCCTAAGCATCTTTGTTTGCTTTTCTGGTCTGCAATATGTATCTACTTCATGAAAAGCATTTTGAATGAGGAATCCTTCCTTTATTAAATCTGCAATTTTTAATATTAATCTTTGCTCTTCAGGTAATGCTTTTTCTCCAACGATCCTAGCGATTTGTTCTATCTCGCTTGCCTCTTCAAGTATTTTCATCGCCTCACCACGAAGAACGTACCACTCAGGGTCATATCTTTCCCAGAAAATTCTGACTAGATCGACATAATAAGAGAAGCTTAGCAACCAGTTAATTGCTGGGAAGTGTCTCTTAAACGCTAATTCTTTGTCTAATGCCCACAGAACACTTACGAATCTTGATGTAATTGCTGTAACTGGTTCTGAAAAGTCACCACCTGGTGGTGAAACCGCACCCATTATTGTTAATGATCCTACACGATCCGTTTCTTGAGAATCAATGATTATTTTTCTGGTTCCAAGAGTTATAACCCTACCTGCCCTCTCATAAAATTGTGCTATTCTTTCAGCAAGATATGCGGGGAATCCTCGCTCAACGGGAATTTCTTCTAGACGACCAGCGATGTCTCTCAATGCTTCAGCCCATCTTGACGTCGAATCTGCCATAAGGGCAACGTCATATCCCTGATCACGGAAATATTCTCCAATAGTTACACCAGTATAAATACTAGCTTCTCTTGCATAAACAGGCAAATTTGATACATTTGCAATGAATATAGCTCGCTCTACTAGTCTAACTCCAGTTTCATAGGATACTTCTACTTTTAATTTATCGTCTTCACGCTTAATCCTTTCTATTTTTGCACGTGGAATAACAAGCCGTGAGAAATCATGTAGGGCTTCTGCCATCTCATTTCCACGTTCTCCACATCCAATGTATATGTTAATGTCCGCATCACTCCACTTAGCTAATTGCTGTAGAGTAACTGTTTTTCCGGTACCGAAGCCGCCCGGTATTGCTGCGGTTCCTCCCTTTGCTATTGGGAAGAAAGTATCTATCACCCTCTGACCCGTAACCAATGGTTCAGTTAATGAGACACGTGTTTTATATGGACGAGGAATTCTAATTGGCCATTCTTGCATCATTTTAAGTTCAATTGTTCGTCCATCCTTGGTTTTAGCTATTGCAACAGTCTCTGTAACGGTAAATTTACCTTCATAAATTTCAACAATTTCTAAATTAAATAGTCCCGGAGGAACCAGAATTCTATGTTGTACTGCACGTGTTTCTGGAATAACTCCAATTATATCACCTTCTGATACTTTTTCACCTTTTTTAACAATGGGAATAAATTCCCACTTTCTTTCTTTATCAAGACGACTTACTCTTAGACCTCTCTCCCAGAAAGGCCCGATTTTCTTCTCATCAAATTGCAAACCATCATAAATTGATCCTATTAAGCCCGGTCCTAATTCTACCATAAGAGGCTTTCCTGTATTCCATGCCGGATCTCCTGGTTTTAGACCAGATACGTCTTCATAGCATTGTACTACTACATGCTCTCCAAAGATTCTTATTGCTTCAGAAATTAATCTCCATTCTCCGAGTAAAATAACATCTCCTATCTTCGCTTTAATATCCGTTAATGTAATGACGGGACCATGTATCCTTAACACTCGTCCAGTATTCCCCAACCGTGTCACCCAAAAATATAATGTTATAATAGATTTCAGAAGTATTAACTTTTTAAAAAAAGAATTAACAAAAATAATGCTAGTGAATTTCACACTAGCAGATGAAATTCAGAATAATACTTTAATATTGAGTAATCAAGGTTTAAATATGATAGCCATAATCTTAGCTGGTGGTTTTGCAAAACGTCTTTGGCCCATAACACGTGAAATTCCCAAGCCATTGCTCTGGATTGGTAATAAGAAAATTATTGATTATGTTCTTGAACCAATAATGACATTGGATGTAGATAGGATCATCATAACTACTAATGCACGATTTGCACATTTATTTGCTCCTTTAAAAGAACTTGATGAACGGATTATAATAAATGTTGAATCAGCCATGGATGAAGTACAAAAACTTGGTAGTATTGGCGCGCTCAAAGAAATTTTCCAGAAATATGAGGGAGATTCATATTTAGTAGCCGCCGGTGATAATGTAACCTCTATGAACTTCAAAGATTTTGTAAGATTTTATTATGAGAAAAACAAAGATGGCCCAGCATCCATTGTTGCCGTATATGATGTGGGATCCCCGGAGAAAGCAAAAAGAATGGGCGTAGTTAAATTATCTGGAGAAAAAATAATATATTTCGTTGAGAAACCAAGTGAACCTATTTCTTCACTTGCGGCAACAGCATGTTATATATTTCCTCGAGAACATGCAATAATGATTAATGATTATTTGAAATCTGGGGGAAATCCTGATGCTCCTGGATATTTTCTTGAATGGCTTTATAAAAGAGCAAATGTTTATGCTTACATATTTAGAGGTTTCTGGTTTGACATAGGAACTCCTGATGGACTACTTGAAGCATTCATGAGTTTAGTCAAAGAGAGCATCATTTCCGAAAAAGCTGATATTTCCGGTAAAGTACATCATCCGGTGATTATTGAAGATGGAGTTAGAATAAAGGAGAATTCTATAGTTGGGCCATATGTTTATATAGGTAGAGGTACAATTATTAATAATTCAAAAGTACAAAAGACGCTCATTTTTGAAAATTGTGAAATCAGTAATTGCGAAATCAATAGATGTTTAATTGGTGGTTATGCTAAAGTTAGGGGAATCAAAATCAGAGACTCCGTTATAGGCTATTGGACCAAAATTTTTTCATATTCCTAACTCACTTAATTTCGCATAAAATGCTTTTATCATATCATGATATGTAATTTCTCCAATAATCTTGTTTGTATGAGGATCCACAACAGGGAGAACCATTATATGTCCACGCAATGCTTTAGCTATTGCAAACAGTAATGGCTCCTCTGGAGTAACACATATTGCAATTTTCTTAATACTCTCTTTTACAGGTCTTTTCTTGTCGGCTGATACTAACGATATTAAGTTAAATATACCTACAATTCCTATGCAACGTTCTTTATCATCTACTACAGGTAGTTGCATTCTCTGGGATTTCATCATTATATTTATGGCTCTTTCTATTGAAGTATCCTCCTTGAGGTATAATTTAGAGTCCGGTGATAATATATCTTTTACACGTAAGTTACGGAATGCATAGAAAAGATCATCTATGAGATGTACCGGGGAACTCAATTTATTAGAAACTTGTTCTTGGTATATGCTTTGCTCTGCAGCGATGAGATATGATACTCCAACAGCAATTACCGCGGGAATAAGTATATTGAAATCCCATGTTATCTCAGCAGTCATTACAATAGCTGCTAATGGAACATTTGCCGCGGCAGCAAAAAAGCTGGCCATTCCAATAATAACAAAAACACCTATTTCATTTACCATGTACTGAGGAAAGAATATTTTATATATTAATCCTAACATAGCACCAATTAAACCTCCAACAGTAATAGAGGGTGCAAATGCACCTCCACTGCCCATCGATCCAAGACTAGCAGCAGTTGCTAGCATTTTAAAACTAATAATGACTCCTATCATTAATAACATTATGAACAGGGAACTAGATGCAATCTCGGAAAGATGATGAAATAAATCACCATTTAAAGCTAATTGAATCACTTCATATCCAGGTCCTAATATGTACGGGGCTCCAATAATTATTACACAAAGAAAACCTATAATACCAGTAATAAGTCCACCTATGGCGGTTTTTAGATAATCTTTTATCTTTAGTTTGAGGAATACATCACGAGACTTATTTAAGATTGCTACGTATGCTCTTGCCAATAATCCACAGCATATTCCTAGTACGAAATACAAAGGCAATTCTTTGAGACTTAAATAAACACTTGGCGCTTTAAACATGGGGGTCCATCCAGTTATTAAAGAGAAAAGCGAAAATGAGATAATTGAAGCTATTATTGCGTATGGAAGCGCTTCACCTTCATAATCATGTTTATAAAGAACCTCTACTCCAAAAAGAGCACCTCCAAACGGTGCCCTGAAAATACCACCAATTCCTGCAGCAGCACCTGCTATAAACAATAATTCTCGCTCTCTTGCCGATAATCTAAATTTCCTCGAAAGAAAAACCGATGTTGCAGCTCCAATTTGCACCGCTGGACCTTCTCTGCCAGCGGAACAGCCCATTCCAATGAAAAATGACGATGCAAAGAGTCTTATCATTGATAAATGATTACTTAGAATACAATGGTTTCTATGAAATGCTCTTATATATACACTTGATTCCCCACTTCGCTCCATTGGTGGCAATACATAAGTTATCAACCCACTTAGAATACCACCAATCGTTGGAAATATTAAAACTAGTAGGAAGTTCCATGAGGAAAGAGTTTGATAGAAATTATCATCAATTTCAAAGAAAATTAAATCTGGTTCCTCTTCTAACGCTTCTATCTCGAAATCAAGCAAGTCATATGAAAGTTCAGTAATAGTGTTTAAGAAAAGGTAAAATATGATTGCCTCTAAGCTACTTATAACCGCAACCATTATAACCAAACACCAAAATTTGAGAGGATTTCTTACTAATTTGGAAATAGGTTCAAGAGATTTCTTCTCTGCTCGCATGTATTAGACCATCCCCTCAGTAATTAAGAAAATTCTATTTACTAAAAATAATATTATGTTTTTGTGGAAATATGTATTGCTATTTAATAGTAAATTCTTAACCAAATCTTAATTTTAATAATACAACAGTGCATTACAATAATGAGTCAAAATATTCAGTAAGATATGAATAAAGATTAATAACTGATAAAAACACAAAAGTCTTGTTTAGAAATTAAAATCATTTTAAAAGTCCTAGTTCACCAAGTTTTGCATAAAAGGCTTTTATCATATCGTGATACGATACTTCACCAATGGTTTTCTTAGTCTTTGGATCTATTACTGGCAAGACATTAATGTTCGCTTTTTTTGCCTTGGCTAATGCCAATAGTAATGGTTCGTCAGGATATACACATATAGCCGCTTTCCTAACTACCTCTTTTACTGGCTTTCGTTTATTTCGTGCCATTAGCGATGTGAGATCGAATATATCAACAATGCCAATACATTTTCCATTTTCATCTACGACTGGAAGATACATTCTCTGGTTTCTTATCATTATGTTCATAGCTTCTTCTGCAGGAGTATCAGCTTTTATGACAACCATTGTATCTGGTGAAAGTATGTCTTTAACACGAAGATTTCTAAAAACTAAAAACAGATGATCAGCCATGTGAACAGGAGAACTTGGTCTATCTGGAACTTGTTCTCTGTAGATACTAGGTTCAAATGCTATTAGATAGGATATACCAACAGCAATTATTGCTGGTGCTAGAATACTGAAATCCCATGTGATTTCTGCAGTCATTATTATCGCAGTTAATGGTACATTTGCAGCGGCTGCAAAGAAACTAGCCATGCCTACAATTGCGAAGATTCCAATATCATTAACAATGTATTGTGGAAAGAATGTTTTAAGAATTGCACCAACGACACCTCCTATAAATCCTCCTATTGTAACTGATGGTGCGAATGCTCCACCGCTACCTCCCGATCCAATGCTGACAGATGTAGCAACCATTTTAAGAATTGCAATTAGTAGGATGATAGCTATCGATGTCTTTAGGAACAATTCTTTATTTAAAATTAATTGAAGAGGTCCATAACCTGACCCAAATATATATGGCTCTCCGACAAGGATTGAGGTTAGAATTGCCAGAACTCCAACTATGAGTCCACCTATTACTGGTTTGATATAATCTTTCATGTTAAGTTTTGAAAAGAACTTCTCGCAATGTTCATATATGACGATGTACAATCTCGCAAATAAACCACATACAATTCCAAGAATTACATAAAATGGGATTTCTCTGAACGATATAGTGTACTGCGGTGCTGCAAACATTGGTCTCCATCCAGCAAAAATGCAGAAGATACTAAACGCGAGAAAAGATGCAATTATTGCATAGGGCAGTGCATCACTTTCATAATCTCTCTTATACAGCACTTCAATACCAAATAAAGCACCACCTGCTGGTGCTCTAAATAAACCTCCTATACCCGCAGACATCCCAACTACAACTAATAACTCTCTCTCACGTGGAGAAATTCTTGTTTTATCTGCAAGTAAAGATGCTACTCCCGCAGCGATCTGTGCAATAGGCCCCTCACGTCCTACAGAGCCTCCGGATCCAATGAAGATCGCTGAAGACACGCTCTTAATGATAGGTACTCTTCCACTTATGACACCAAATTTCCTATGAAATGCTTTAATTACTGCATCAACACCTTCTCCCTTGGCTTCTGGTGCGAGAAAATATGTTAATATACCGCTAATAAAACCACCAAATGCTGGTGCTAATAAGACTAACAGTAGATTTATTGGATACGGCACAAATGAAAGAAATTCTTTGAAATTAAACAGCTCTGGTTCCCCTGCCGGTTTTCCTATATCAATTCCAAGTAATGTCGAAAAAAATTCGTTAAAAAACTCAAGTAGAATGTAAAAGAGTATAGATCCTATTCCGGCTAATATCCCAACAACGATCACAAGTGTTACTAATTTTGGAGAATACCAGTAAATAGGACCTTTTAGGGCTTTTTTCGTTGCAGGATCTGATTCGCTACTCATATGTGAGACCCATTACTCCCATTTTTTGGATATAAGTCATCGTGCATAAATTTGGAAATTACATAGGGATATATATTAAATATCAATAATCTTGAGCATACTCGGATGTTATGGGACTATTCTCGGATAATTCTTGCTTATTTTGACACAAAATTAAATTAGTGAGGAACATTGTGAAATAAGTGCTTATTATTAAAGTCTTTTTCATCCAGAAAATGAAAATACCCATTTAAATGTTATTCAAATCAAGAACGAGAATATTATGGTATTCTCTTGCGGAGAATAATATAAATTTGCATTATGGAATCAGCGTTTTTAAGGTTTGATTCCTGCAAAGAATTCAGATATTTTTCGTAAAAATACTTTCTTTAATTCTTCCAAGGATATTCTTCCAACAGCAATAATTGATTCCTTTATTAGGTCAAAAATTGATAATGAGTCTCTCTTTATGTAATACTCTAATCTTCCAGATTTCTGAATATATACTATTGAAACTATTGGTGCAATAGTAGTCGCGACCAAAGATAAACGCCACCAGTCAATTACGCTTAAGGAATACTCACTGTTAGGAGAGAAAAATAGTACGAATGCAAGCAAGGTTATTCCTATAACTGCGTATGCGAAATATGTGATTTTATACTCTCTATTCCCATCCAATTTTGTTCTACTGTATTTTTGTGCAGAAAATAACAAAGACAGAATTGAAATTATTACCCAAAAGCTCGTCGCATAAACCGCACCTAATTGAGCAATGTAACCGAGCAAAGAATATGCAACAACTATGAGATAAATGCTTAAACCTCCTCTTACGATTCTTCCCCAATCTTTAGTTATTCCATATAGTGCTATGAAGGTGGATAACAATGGAGATAAAATTAAGCATATATCAATTAAGCTAAGATTTGGGGCTTTTAAAAACATCATTGGTATGGAAATGCTTGCCAATATCTGTGGAAATGGGGACAAGAATATTCTCTTCTTATCACTTCCCAGAAATAAATAAAGTCCAGCTGTTGATGCAAAGAATTCCCAGAGTTGTATTATTAGCATTGAGGAGTTAAATATAAGCCAACCAAGAAGCGTAAGCATTCCAACTTCAAATAGTCTCATTTCAAGAACAAAAAACGTTGGAATTTTGAAGAGAATTTTAGATACGAAATATATAATGATCATTATACTTAAAATAACTCCTACTATGATATTAACTGCTCTTTTATACCCAATGATGCCAATAACAATCAGCATAAAAGCTATTATTAATGCCTCGAGAAACAATTGGTTAAAGTACCATTTGAGGAAAATTATCATACATATTGCTAATGTCACTGGAAAAACCGGTTTAGATAGGAAGATAAGGAACCCTTCAAGTATCTGCTCTCTTACAAATTTCCATATTAATCTTTCGATATATGATGCCGGCATTCTCCTAAACCTGGTTTTTAACTATACACAATGCAAAAGTGAAAAATCGTTAGAAAAACTGTTTAGCACAATAATTATGATACTAATTTCTTATTTAATGATAGCCTTCTCTCACCAGCCAAAAGGAAAGACTAAAGCACAAATATATTAAGAGTGTGCAAACATTTGAAAAATTATGAGGCACCAAAACAAAGCATCAGGCAATACGTGAGAAAATAATGCGGAAACAAATTATGATTCTAATTATGCAACTACAACTCTTTTTCTATACTTTGGATGCCACTTCTTTTTAACGTGTTCGGGAATTCTTATTAATTCATCCTCAGGGAGAATAGATAATACCTCCCAAGCAAGATCGAGTGTATAATCTATTGGTCTGTTCTCATATACTCCTTGACTAATGAATTTACGTTCAAATAATTCTGCAAACTCTAAATACTTTCTTTCCCTCTCTGATAAACCAACAGTACCTACAATTCTAGCAAGATCTCTAGCTCTAAGTCCTTCTGAATAAGCACGATACAATTCATCTGCAACATATTTATGATCCTCCCTAGTCTTTCCTGGGCCTATTCCAGATTTCATTAGTCTGGATAAGCTCGGCGGAACATCGACAGGAGGATATATACCTTTTGCATATAATTCTTTAGAGAGAATAATTTGTCCCTCGGTTATATAACCAGATAAGTCTGGAACTGGATGAGTAATATCTCCTGCAGGCATTGTTAGAATAGGCATTAATGTAATGGAACCCCTCTTTCCGAGGACTCTACCTGCTCTCTCATATATTGTTGCAAGATCTGTATACAACCATCCTGGATATCCTCTCCTTGCTGGTACCTCTTCTCTTGCAATTGCAACCATTCTAACTGCTTCTGCATACGCAGTCATGTCTGTTAATATTACTAGTACGTGATAATCTAAATCAAATGCCAGATACTCTGCTATTGTTAGTGCAATTCTTGGTGCAATAATTCTCTCAATTACTGGATCTTCTGCAAGATTAAGTATTAATACTGCTCTGTTAATAGCTCCAGTTCTCTCGAATTCACTCTTGAAATATGCGAACTCCTCATGTTTAATTCCCATTGCACAGAATACTACTATAAACTCTTCTCTGGCTTCTTCTCCTCCTTTCCTTAAAATAGTAGCCTGTCTTGCAATTTGTGCAGCAAGTATATTATGCGGCAATCCAGATTCAGAAAATATTGGAAGCTTCTGTCCTCTTACGAGGCTAAACAATGCATCAATAACCGAAACTCCTGTCTGTATAAATTCTTCGGGAGGCAATCTCTTCGCTGGATTGATTACAGAGAAAAATATTTCACGTTCTTCGTCTCCAACAATTTTTGGTAAACCGTCTAATGGTTCAAAGCTTCCACTAAAAATCCTACCAATAACATCCTCACTTACCGGTACTTTTATGACTTCTCCTGTAAATCTTATTCTTGCTGCACGACTTAATCCTTGAGGATCGCCGAAAACTTGAACTAATGCACGACCCTTACTAGATTCTAATACTGTTCCCAATACTGTTCGTCCGTCTGGTAACGTAACTTCAACAAGTTCGTTGTATCTTGCTCGAGATATTCCCTCAACTACTAGTAGAGGGCCTTTTATATCTCTAATCGTTTGCAATTCTAAACCATACTTTTCACTTTCGGCCATGTTTAATCACCTCTACTCCATTTTAACTCTAATGTATTTTTTGAAAAGTTCCTTATTGATGTAGTTAATCTTTCTTTCAAAAACAGTTTTTAATCTTCCATCTAATGTTCCGTAGAAGACTTTATTCCCTGATCTATTTCTAACGATTATTCCACCAATGCATTCAATATTCTCGTTTGCTATGTGAAGTTTTACGTTTCTATTAAGTTCACTAGAGATTTTTTGCTCTATTTCTTTTAGCTTGCTCTTGAGAAATTCTGTGTCTCTTTTGTTAGCATAAATGTATATTTCGTCTTCTTCCATGTCAATTATGGCTCGTTTTATAAGATTATACAATATATCATAATAGTCATATCGAGGATTTTCACCCCGTATAATTTTCATAATCTTCTCCTCAGCCATCTTCTTTATTTCATTAATGACCTCATATTTGGCTTTTAATAACTCAGTTCTCTTTTTCTTTTCTATGGCACCAAGCTCAAGTGATCTTTTTCTGAATATTTCTTCCTCAACCATGCGTCTGGCTTTATCTTTTGCCATAGTTTTTCTGGATTCGATAATTTCCTTTGCTTTTTTAATCGCTTCCGAAATTATATCATTTACTCTCGATTTAATAGGCTCTTCAAGCTCTGCTAGGACTTTCTCTAAGCTAACTATTTCCTCTGCAGCTATCATACTTTAATCACCTCTTCAACTATTTCATCAGCAATTTTTTCGATTTCTTCCTTTGATATTGACTTGAGTTTTCTTATGTTGTCGTCGAAGAATTTTATTGTTTTTTCAATATCCTCTCTTAGTTTTCTTTCTTCTTCCTCCAGCATTTCTCGATAAAGCTTATTAATGTAATCTTCAGATAAATACTGCTGAGCATATTCTTCTGCTTTTCGAACAATTCTATCAGCTATTTCCTTTGCCCATTTGATTATCGGATGTTCTACTTCTTTTTCCTTATTCATATTCCTCACCTAGACTTTCATTTCAACTCCTATCGCTAACATAATTTCTCTCTTGAGTTCTTTAATTCTCTTTTCCTCAAGCTCGACAAAGTCAGGGAAAAATGCAAAAATCGGCTCAACTTTTTCTTCTCTCATTAATTTCTCCTTTATATCTCTAACGGATTCTATGAATCTTTCTGGAATTATTATTAATGAATACTCCTCGCTTTTAATTATTTCATTAACTTTCTTTCTAATCTCTTCTGGTGTTTTGCAGGGAAAACCGACAGCGCCTATTAGTTCAAAAAATCGAATGAATGTTTCTTCACCAAGTACTGCAACTTTCTTCATCAAGTATCCCCTAATTTAAACAATAATAACTTTATTATACTCTACATACTCATGAAAATTTATTTACATTATATG
>Ga0180302_10000416_pt1 | contig 18319 bp, 17 predicted proteins | sample GuaBasSediGuay17_FD_121794 | JGI IMG/M metagenome (GOLD analysis project Ga0180302, IMG submission 121794) | Subseafloor sediment microbial communities from Guaymas Basin, Gulf of California, Mexico - Guay17, Core 4571-4, 12-15 cm | ecosystem: Environmental > Aquatic > Marine > Hydrothermal... | reverse complement strand
GCGGGGGTTCCCGAGCCTGGTTAAAGGGGCTGGACACTTTATATGGGGCCAAATTCAAGATCCAGTGGCGTAGGCCTGCGCGGGTTCAAATCCCGCCCCCCGCACTAAACCTTTATTCAATAAATCGGAAAATCAAATAGTGTTAAAACTGTTTCCTTTTGAGTAGACAATTAGTAACGGGACGAATGAAAAATTTTTAGTCTAAAAAACATCGCTTGGCTTATGGAAAAACATAGCCACATGAAGGACATTTCGCTATATTTCCGATTTTCCTGCACTTAGAGCATCTCACAATTGTTGTTTTTTCGCAATTAGGACACAAAATTTTGGTTGCAGCATGATCGCGTGGATGAACAGGCTTGCCACATGCAGTGCAAATCAAAATTGCCTCCTTGTATCTCTCTTCAGATGTATTCATTTGTAATCACCATTCGCATCGACATGAGATTAAAAATAAGTAATACTTTTAATGTTTAACTGAAAATAACTTTTGATGAAAGATGATGAAAGAGACTATTGTGATTTTTACATGCAAACATGCTTGGAAACACTTACGAACAAATATCGTATTACCCTAAGAATAGTTTTATACGGCCCATCAGGCGCGGGAAAAACATCAATATTAAAATTAATTAAGACATTAAACTTGAAAGATGTACTGTCAACAGTGCCATCTGTTACAGTGGAAAAAGAAATTAAAAAATTACTGCTCATGAAACTAATTTTCTTTGCACTACCTGGACAAAAACGTTACTTATTTAATCGGGAAATGTTAGTGAAATATCTCTCAAATGCTGATGCTTTATTTTATGTCGTTGATTCTGCAAACCCAGCAAGTTTTAGATTCGCTAGAATAATGTTACATCATACATTGTCTATACTTGCTACGCTTGGAAAACAAATACCAATTTTTATACTGGCTAATAAGCAAGACCTCCCAAATGCTTTACCAATTGCAGTTATAAGAGATAGTATTTGGTCACCACTTATGAAGGAATTTCCGGATATTAAAGTATATTTCTTTGCCGTTTCAGTACTCAATCCAACTACAGTTGTGCGAGTAATCAATGAGTGCTTAAGATTGTATCTTCAATTAAATAGAGAAAATAACGTGTTCCCATTACGACTTCTTGAACTAACTAATGCTGAAAGTATCGTTATATTTGATCAGGACGGTTTTCCGATATTTTTCTCTGATTCTGAGAATGATGCTTATTCTACCATTGGTTTAGTGCTAGAGCTATTTAACTTAATCCAAAAGGAGATAAAGCAGAATATCGCAAATGGATTTGGTATTATCAGAGTTGGAAATTACACACTTGCATTTGTAAGAAGACAGATTGATAAGGATTACTCGGTGACAATAGCAATTAAGAATTTTCATGTAAGTGTTAACGAAATTTCATCGATTCTAACTGATTTGCTCCAGCAACCTAGCTGTACTTTGTGATAGAAATGGAAGTATATGTCGCATTAGCTTATTTTCATTTAATTGAGGGACCATTATTTGTAACATGCATTCCTCATAATGTTCTTGATGATACAAAGGAATTCTACATTGCTAACAAGGCATTAGCAAACAAGGGATTCTCACTTTTTGAGGAAGAAAACATTACTGTGATTTCTTATGGATTTAACGTATACGATCAACAACTTAACTCATATCATCAGTTCAGTTTGGTAGTACTACTAATAAACTGTGAAAATTCACTTGATAGAATCTTAAGTGAACTAAAAAGCGACATGAAAAAGTTATGCAAGGCGCTTGTAAAGCCTATTCTTGAACAAAATCTGATTGAAATAAATACAAAACTAAGTGAATTTCACAGGAATTTATTAAAGATATTACAAAGAGTAAAAGGAGAAAAGCAAGATACTCCCGAATACGAAAGCATTCTTGCAATTTATGATACAAAAATAAAATTCCTCATAGTTCTTGGTGATGCTGATAATTTTGAGAAGATGTTATTAAGTAATGATTTGTATGTGATTACATCAAGAAATCGCAGGTTCTTTGTTTTTGCGAGTAATAAAAAATTACAAAATTTCACGAATCTTCTCGAATGCCTAAACGAAATTGAGAAATTGGGTTTATTTCCTATTAGGAGACTAATAGTTAGTGAAAAATATGTTAGAAATAAAACTAATAAAAACACATTTCCAGAGAGAGACAAAATTGCGAATAAAACCAGGCATGCGAGCATTGGGCATTGCAGAATGTTTCTTAAAAAACAGAAAAAGAAGCTTATTAGTCGGTACAATAATGCGTGCTGATTTCCAAATAGATGGTTTCGGATTTGCCTTTTGCACCGTAGGAGGATTAGATGCAACGGATGCAGTAATATCACTCATAAAACAGGTAAATCGTCCAGATATCAACATCATACTCCTAAGTGGCACAGTTATAGCTCTTTTTAACATTATTGACTTAAATAAAGTTTACTTGACAATTAAAAAACCATTAATAGCTATTTCATACGAGCCAAGTGAAGGAATAGATAAGTATCTTCTTCAAATGCCAGATGGACAAAAGAGAATAGAAATTCTACGAAAAAATGGTCCTCGAGTAAAGGTAATTCTCAAAAATGGGCTTGATGTTTACATAAGACCTATAGGTGTTGATATATCAACTTCAATCAATGTTTTGAACCACTTCATAATAAGTGGACGCTACCCTGAGCCAATTAGAGTAGCAAAACTCCTAGCACGCTCGTTATACTACTTTCTTCTAAACTCCAATTTAATATAAGATAAATAGCGTCTAAGGATGTCTCTAAATCTTGTAACTAATTTGTGTGCCAAGAGCATTAAGAAAGGCTCACGCCCTTTTTCCCACTCTAACTTTAAAACAAAATCAAGTGCATCTTGTAAAGTTATACCAAATCCAGGTGATACGTAGATTCTCTTTCCAGATTTTTCAATACAGAATCCCATGATTTTTCCATCAAGATATACCGGATATACGTTTTTATCTCCAGCTTTAATACGATTAGCAGATATTTTACCAGCAAGAATCCTTTTTGCTATACCAATGCTAGGAATCCTTGTTAGGACGCCTATATGACAAGCAATTCCCATACGGCGAGGATGTAACACCCCATGTCCATCAATTAACAGGAGATCTGGTTTTACTCTTAGATTCTCTAATGCTAAAAGGATTCCAGGAACCTCACGAAAAGCCAAATACGTCGGTATGTATGGGAAATTTATAAGAATTGAACTAAACACCAAATCAACTATCTTCCTTCTAAGAAGATCGTATACTACTACTGCTGCTAATGCTAAATCAAAGTTATTCCTTAATTGAATATATGAAAGATCTGTCGCAGCTGCATATCTAGTGTTTTTTGAGTTAAATTGCTCAAATGTGATTTGCGAATGTAATGTATTTTGAATGCGTTGTAATGATTTCAGAACTTGATAATATTGATTATCACTAAGTTTGAATAATACACGATCAAAATTGATGATTCTTGTTCCCTCAACTTTTATTCCCTCCTGTCTAAGACGATTTATTTTTTGTGTTACTCCTAACGAATATCCTCCAATACTTCCATCGCTCATTACCACTTTAAAGCATGGAATTTCATCTGGTTTTTCATTCCTTGCAAGCACCGTCGCAACAGCGCGTGCTGCAATCTTATCTCCAAGCAGTTTAGCAATTTCTTTGTAAGTAGTAACCATTCCTCGAGGAATTTTCTTCAAAGTTTCATAAATAATCCCTGGGATATCTGGGATCTCAAAAATTATTCCGAGACGACTAAAATAATATTGGAAAAACATGTGGATCATCATGAATGATACACATCATAAAGAGAATAAAGTGAAAATTTATTTTGTTTTAGTTCGACCAAAATTTGCTGAGAATATAGGATTTGTTGCAAGGGTAATTAAAAACTTTGGTTTCAATGACTTAATTCTTATTGCTCCTCGATGTGATATTTCATGCGCATATAAAACAGCAGTTCACGCGAAGGACGTTATTAAAAACGCTCATGTGTATAGTAACCTAACAGAATTTCTTGAATCAGAAAACATAAATTATATTATTGGAACCACAGCGATAATAACATTAAGAAGTGTAAAAAATCCTAAACGGTGTGCAATTACATCCGATATGCTAAGAAATTATGCGCTTCCCTCTGGAAAAATTGCTGTTTTGTTTGGTTCAGAGGATTATGGATTATCCACTGATGAATTAAGCTTATGTGATTTAACTGTTACTATTCCCACGTCAAAGGAGTACCCTGTGATGAATATTTCACATGCAGTCGCAATCATCGCATACGAATTGGCTTTAAATTTAAAAACATACCGCCAATTGCCATATAGACCCGCAAGTCTAAAAGAAAAAATGATTTTAGTAGAGATTGCAGGAAAACTTGTAAGAGAAGCATACCGATTGTCTCGATTACCCAATGGCAAAATACAAATTCTCGAAGAAATATTTAAGCATGTTCTCTTGCGAGCTTTTATATCAGGAAGAGAGTGTCATTCTCTTATTGGATTATTCAAGCGGATTCATGAGATTATTAGAAAGAACCAAGGGGATTAGAAATGAAAATACTTGAAATGGATGAAGAAAAGAAACGATGGATTACAATACGAATAGATAACGTCGATGATCTTTATACACTTTATAACTTCATTCGCCCTGGCGATATTGTAACTAAAAAAACAAGAAGAAAAGTCCAAACAGAAAGTTATACACAGAGAAAACCAATGATTCTCTCAATTGTTGTAGAACGCGTGTCATTTGCAGAATTCGAAGAGGAATTGAGAATATCTGGACGAATCATAGAAGGCCCTGAGCAATATATACAACTCGGAGCTCATCACACTTTTCGTGTTAAAATAGGGTCTATACTCACAATTACTCGAGAAGAAGGCTTTACCGATGAGGATCTCGAAATTCTTGAAGAAGCTGAGAAATTATCTGCAATACCCCCGATAATTTTATGTGCGATAGAAGATGGAGAGGCCACTGTTGGATTACTTACCTCGAGGGGACTTAGGATCGTTGGCACAGTCACGAGGAACATCAATGTTAAGGGTATAAGTCGTGATAAAAAAGCATTGTTAGGTTTGTTCTTTGCTGATGTGTATAAATTAATTGAAAAATTAAAACAAGAATATAACACTAATTTTCTCATTGTAGCAGGACCTGGATTCACCAAAGATGATTTCATTGCATTCATAAGAGAGCGTGATAAGGATTTTCGAATATACAGTGACAGTGTCACTAGTGGAACCGTATCCGGACTACATGAAATATTACGAAGAAGATTACCAGAGAGAATTCTTCAAGACCAAAGAATATCCCTTGAAACCGCAAAAGTTGATGAAATTTTAGCACATATTGGCAAAAATGACGGCCTTGCAGTCTTAGGAATTGATAATGTTAAAAGGGCAGTAGAGTTAGGAATCGTGCAAGAATTATTAGTATCTATGGGTTTAATAAACACGACCGATAAAAAACTTCGAGACACCATAATCGATTTAATAAGGAAAACAAAACAATTTGGCGGGAAAGTTATGTTTATTAGTGATGCACATCCCGCTGGGGAACAATTCAAAGATGCGCTTGGAGGTATTGCAGCAATTCTTAGATTTCGTCTCGATTATGTATTTGAGGCTGAGAAGGAATAGATACCATAGGTACAATTGAATCGGCTATTTTAAACTCAATATATCTACCTAACCTTCGTGATAATAGAAAACCTTCCTCTTCCATTCTCCGCAAGTACGTCGTCACTGTAGAATGCCGAATAGGTTCCTTGAAAATACTTTCATACAAATCCTTTATATCAGTGCTAGTGAACCATGTTTCAGGAAAATAGGATATAATTAACTGTTTAATACGCTGATACTTTGGCATGATCCCTCTTAATTGTGCATTCCTATCATTATCTAGCTTGCTTGTGGATTTTTTGTTGATATCACTAGATTTATTGACTAATTTCTGCAAAATGAGCGATACCATAGTGTTGACAGAGTCTGGATCCGCATTAGAGTCAATCTCAAGTTCAACTTTTATCTGACCTTTCTGTAGTCTTATACGAATAGACACTTATATCCCCTAGTTCTTGAATTTTTTCACTTGTGTGAAAAATAAATATCACAGAATGTTTACAAGACATTCACATATTATTCACGCATTTTCTCAGATTTCTCAACCATGTGTTCAGATCTAGACCCCTCTTTTTCCAATGGAGAAATAGATGATGAAAGATTCATTGTCATTAATGTGATAATTGTGAATAGGAGTTTTCTTCCAGTGGAAATAAACGGGTCCTAGTTTTTTCACAAAGTAAAATAAGACATAATATCGAGAATTGACCCCTTTTCTTCCACTGGAGAATCACTTATTTTGCGTATATAAACCATTGTCTCCAATAATCTTTAATGTCGTGCAGTTCCTCATGTGAAAATTTGTGAAAACTAGGTAAAAATAATCAATATTTCATGAATTTAATTTCTAAAGAGGCCAATTTTCACGAGCTTATATTCTTTTCACAAATTCATAATTTTGTGCAAAGATTTGTCATCTTGTTAATTATTATTGAAACGTATTTTCATTGAAAAACAATGAATGTGAAAATACGAGAAAAATCTCGAAGGTTATATGTCTCTCCAAAAAATAGGAATGAATCAAAATTAAATGCAAAGCCTTTTTAGAATTCATCTCGACGCTTTTCGAGTCGGCGAGTGTTCCAAACTTCTGAACGCAAGAAGTCTCGAATTGCTACGCGAATAATTTCGGATCGATTAGGGTAGCGGCCTTCGGCCACTAGTCTATCCAATTCCTCGACCCATTTAGCTGGTAAATGAACCGTAACTAGGCGCATTTTTCCAGTTCCGCTGCTTGACATTTTTTTCACCGAGAATATCGTGATACTTTCTCAGTATTTTATCTAATTGATTGCGTCTGATATCTTCTGGTATTACAGTGCTAATATGGGGGAGACATTATGAGGCTAGTGCATTTATCTACATTCTGTGTTCAAGTCAATGATGTTGACAGCTTATTTGATATTGTTGAATTCTTTGAAAAAAAGAACGTATGGATTGCGATTCTTCCTGTGGATCTTGTGCTGGATTATGAAATTCTAGAAAATTGGATTAGAATGAATCTACTTGACTTTGAAAATAATGAAAATCGTGCAAAGAAACCAAATATGAATTTCCTTTTACGTGTAACAGGAAAGACGCAGATAAGGGAAGCTCTAAAACTTGTGTCTTTCGAAAAGGGTGATAGGGTATTTCTTGTCGTATTCGCTGAGATATTTGATAAGGAGAAATATAATGCTATATATGAAAAATTGCGTGATCAAGGGATTCAGATATTTGATATTAAATTTTCCCCCAATTTAGAACGAATTCTGAGAACATTTAACATCCCAGAATCTCTAATAGATAATTTCGCTTTTCTTTATGAAAACAGAAATGAGGCAATAAAGAGGTTCATTATTGAAAATTCTGCGTTAACTTTCCTCGAGTAACCAATGTATGATGGAATTCGTTGATAATGCTTTTATAGTTTTCCAACTGTGTCTTACGAATTCAGGATGCTTTTTAATCAATTCTTTTAATATGGCTCGTGTTCTGGGATCACTAGGATATCCGCTTCCTACATCAATCCCAGTCGTCATTATAATTTTTTGTATTTCCTCATCACGAATAACTTTTGCAATGATCGAGGCCGCTGCGGTAATTACGTATTTTTTATCTGCTTTGCTCTCAATTAAGAGTTTATTCGTGGGCACGCGCTGTAACCATTTTTCAATGTATCTTTGATAACTAGTAGGTGTTGACGGCGCATCTATTATTGCGATTTTAAACGGGTATAATGATTCAAGGATTTTAGAGACTGCTAGTGCTTCTAATTCATTTAATTTGTGCATTGAGGTCCATCGATCGATTACAGCGGGAGATAATTTGACGATGTAGATTACATTAGATATGTTTTTGATCATTTTAAATAGTTCTTTTCGTCTCTGTTTAGTAAGCATTTTTGAGTCTTTAACACCAATTCTATTCAAGTAATCCAGTTTTTTCTCATCTATGCATATTCCAGAAATGATAAGAGGTCCAACAACAGCACCCCTGCCTGCTTCGTCTACTCCGACTGCGAATGAATCGGATTTCCTTTTTTCCTGTTTGAGTGCAATTATCGTAATATCGTAACTGCACGTCTTTTTCTTATGTTCCAAAGCATCAATCCGCCTAGTTTGTCTTTCATTTCTTTTAACCATTCTTTAGCAACCTTATGTAAAATAAGATCAATTCTTTTATCGTCAATATCATTAGTCACGTATCTCAGTAAGAAGTGGAACAATATACTGTTGGGATCCAATGGTGCAAGAGGTACTACATGAATTTTATCCTTTAATCTCAAAGAGAGATTGTACAGGTCAGATGGATTAATGTAATTGCTTAATTTTAATTCCCCTTGTTCTGTCTTGAGTCGTCCAGCCTTTAAGAATACATCAAGTGGGATTTCCTTGAGTGGAAGTACACCAAAATTAATCAGATTCCTAAGAATTCTATCGGCAATATCACTCTCTGTGATCAATGTATTTGGAGGCAATATTGTCGAATATCTTTCAAGAAATGAATTTAATTGCTTCTCTAATTCTTGATTTTTTTCATCTTTATTGATTACAAATAGTACGCCAATGATTTTATGATTTCCATGAAAGTATTCTATGTTACCGCTGGCTCGTAGTGTGCTCATAGAGGAAATGCTCATAGTTCTTTCATGGTTCATCAAAATTAACACCTTTCTTCATCAAGTTTCTGTCAAAGACAAAAGGACATTAAAAAATTAAAAGTTTTTAACGAAGGATTATTTCAAGTTCTTTGGAATGACGGGGCTTCTTATTTAGTCATAATTTCGCATAAATTTTGGTTTTATGGTGCCTTATTGATTTGATAAGGAGTGCTAAAGTGAAGTATTAATTTACCTTAATCTGGGCTGAGAGAAGAAAGTCTGATTTATGTATATCTGTTCTAATCTAAGTTATATACTGTCATTTTTTTATTACGAACTTTTTTGGTATTAATATAGTGTGTGAAGAAGGTAAATAAGCATGCTCCTTGAACCACATCTAGTATTTTCAACGATTGTGGGAATAGTGGGACTAATAGTTGTATTTTTCCTCCGAAGCTGGGTTAAGAAACAACCAGTGGTATGTGAAAAAGCAAAAGAAGTTTCAAGTTGGATCAAATCAGGTGCCAGGGCATTCCTTAGACGTGAATTCATGACAATAATGTACTTTATCATTGCGATAGCAATAGTACTCGGTGCACTAGCATTTCTTCATATACTCGAGATTCACATCCTTATTGGTTTTATTCTAGGCTCAATATTATCACTTTTGATGGCGTATATTGGAATGGAAACGGCAACAGATGCTAATGTGAGAACTACGGAGGCTGCAAGAAAGGACCCATTAAAGGCCTTTATGATTGCATATAGAGGTGGTGCCGTAACTGGTCTTTCCCTTGTTTCTCTTGCAGTATTAGGTTTATCTGTTTTGTACATTTTCTTTGAAAGCCCATCATTAATTGTGGGATTTGGTTTCGGAGCATCTCTTTCTGCTTTATTCGCACAGTTAGGTGGAGGAATCTTTACAAAAGCCGCGGACATTGGTGCTGATCTAGTGGGAAAAGTAGAAAAAAAACTAGAAGAAGATGATCCACGAAACGCGGCAGTAATTGCAGACCTAGTTGGTGATAACGTAGGTGATTGTGCAGGACGTGCTAGTGACTTGTTTGAGAGTTTCAGTGATAACTTAATAGCAATAATGATTTTAGGATTTTTCATAGCTGTATACGTCTACGGAATTTCTGTTGAGGTTGCGTTACCGTTTATTATTTTACCGTTAGTTTTGGCATCTATGGGAATCATTGCTAGTATAGTTGGCGTGTTTGTAGCAAAAGCGAAAAATCCAACAAAAGCAGTGACAGTTTCATATCTGGTTTCTGGAATTATCGTTGTAGTAAGCTTCTATGTAGCAATAGAACTTATGTTAACTCCAATAGAGCCGCTATTTAATGATCCCTTATTTTCAGAAAGAATCTTCCTGGCAGCAATCTTTGGGCTTGTTGGAAGCCTATTAACGGTATTCTTAGTTCTCTACTATACGGGTTATGAAAATAAACCAGTACAAGATATCGCAGATGCTGCAAAAGGCGGTGCAGCATTAGATATCTTATCTGGAGTATCCCTAGGAATGGAGAGTGCATTTCCCGAGGCAGTAATAATTGGATTAGTCATGATAGCATCATTCTTTATTGGTGCTGGTACTTTCTCGCTTGAGGGCCTTGATCCAATAAAGGGACTTTACGGGGCAGCAATGGGGCTTCTCGGTTTATTGTCAATGACTGGAATTATTCAAACAAGTGATACATTTGGCCCCATCGTAGACAACGCCGATGGAATAGCGACAATGTCAGGACTTGGTGATAAAGTTGGTAAATCTCTTGAGACACTAGATGCAGTAGGTAATACTACAAAAGCTCTTACAAAGGCGTATGGTATGGCTGCAGCACTATTAACTGGAATTGCTGTATTGTTTGCATACATTGCAGAAGTAATTAGAGAAAAAGGACTATTAGAGGCGGGCAATATAACCTTTGAGAAAATCTTGGAAGTAATGGCTGTTAATATCGTAAATCCGTTAATTTTATTCGGACTTGTAATCGGAGCAGCAGTACCATTCCTATTCTCAGCGTGGGCTATAAAGGGTGCCACTAGAGGTGCATTTCACGTTGTTGAAGAGGTTAGAGCACAATTTAGAGAGAATCCAGCAATTCTAGAAGGTAAAGCATTGCCGGATTATGCACGATCGGTAGATATTGCAACGAAAGTCGCTTTGGTTGATATGATTATGCCTACGTTAATTGGTGTATTCATGCCAATAATAATGGGTGTAACGTTTGGGGTTTTCATTCTTGCAGCATATCTTGTTGCTCTTAAAATAGTCTCAGCGCTTCTGGCAATATTTCAATTTAATGCTGGAGGTGCTCTTGATAATGCAAAGAAACTAATTGAAATCAAAGGGCTAAAAGGAACAGATATTCATGCAGCCACAGTGATTGGAGATACATTTGGAGATCCACTAAAGGACACCGCGGGTCCATCTCTTCATATACTTATCAAGTTATCAAATATTTTAAGTATAACTCTAATACCCTTATTCATAGCAGTTGAAAATTATCCACTTCATATGAAACTAATCGTGGTTATTACAATAATAGTTACATGGATTATAATTGCAATTTTCACACGATACTTGAGAAGAAAAATGTAGTTTCCTTTTAGTTAATTTCCCTATAATTTGAAATATGGTTTGAGAATACTTTTGGAAAATTTTTATTCTAATAATATTTTTTGTTTCAACCTTTGGTATTTTTCTTAATTCATTGGTCAATAATTTTCTTAAGAGAATTTGGTTATTGTTATAAAGGCTGAAAGAAATGACGAAGCTGAATTTTCTTGAATTACATGAAATTGGTAGAGTTCCTGTAAATAGATTGCCAGTTGAGGTGGTTGAACGTAAAGGACTAGGTCATCCAGATTCTGTGTGTGATGGAATCGTAGAACGATTCGGATTTTATCTTTTAAAATATTACTACGAGCATTTTGGTTTTCCTCTCCACTATAATGTAGATAAATGTGTATTGGTCGGTGGTCAATCAAGACCAAAATTTGGTGGAGGTGAAATTTTGACTCCTATTTTTGTTCATATTGTTGGACGTGCAACAAATGAAGTTAAAACGGAGGAAGGCGTAGAGTGGATTCCCGTCGAAATTTTAGCAAAAAAAGCAATGGCTGATTTCATTAAGGAGAACTTTAGATTTCTTGACCCGTATGAACATATGCGTCTTGAAACATCAGTTAGACCTGGAAGTGTTGATTTAGTTCATCTGTTTAAAAAACAAAGATCATCACCATTGGCAAATGATACATCAATTGGAGTTGGATTTTATCCCTTTTCTCCAACAGAAGAGATCTGCTTAAAGGTTGAGAAATTCCTTAACTCTAAGGTACTTAAGAAAAAATTACCTGCAGTTGGTGAGGATATTAAGGTAATGTGCGTTAGACGTAATCGTAAGTTAAGAATAACCATTGCTGTAGCAATAGTTTCGAAATTCGTGAGAGACATTGATGAATATGTTTCTATTAAGGAAGAAATTAAGGAGGAAGTAGAAAAGAACGTGCTTGATAAACATAGAAATGAATTCGACGAGATCAGCGTTTACGTGAATACTGCTGATGATATTGAACGTGGTATTGTTTACATAACCGTCACGGGAACCAGTGCTGAGGCAGGGGACGATGGACAAGCGGGTAGGGGAAACAGAGCAAATGGATTAATTACTCCGTATCGTTGGATGTCAATTGAGGCAGCAGCTGGAAAAAATGCATATAACCATGTAGGCAAAATTTACCAGATTTTTGCACAGCAATTAGCTCAAAAGATTGTAGAGGAGGTTACTGGGGTTATGGAAGCAAGTGTTATTCTCGTATCAACAATAGGTAAACCGATAGATCAACCTCAATTACTTGATGTTGGAATAATACCTGAGGAACGTATCAGTATTAGATCCATTAGAGCAGATGTAGAAGGTGTCATTGAGAGTGAACTTGAGAGACTTCCGAAATTCTGGAAAGAATACCTTGAAAAAGGAGGATTTCCCGTTTTTTAAATATAAAAAAATAGTGTGCGTGACTTGAGGGTTCTAGAAGAATTTATAAATGCAATAAAGCCAGCAAGCAAGTGTCCACATAAGCAAATTATTCGTAAAACTTCGCGTTTTAAAGTGGCTATTGTTGGAGGCACATTTGATTTGTTCCATATTGCACATGCAGCGTTATTAACTACTGCTTTCGAATCATCAGAGAAGACATATATCTGCATAATGAGTGATGAGGGTGTAAGAACTCTTCATGAAAAGAAACATGAAGTAGAGCAATTCGCTACTAGAAAAGAGAAAGTTCATCGTTTTATTCAGCATATACAAAGATTCGATAAAATCGTCACAGAGATATATAAAATTGACGATCCTTTTTCCTTTGCAATTACTGGTGAAAAAGCCAAGGAAATCACAGCACTTATAGTTGGAAATGAGAAAAAACCATTAGAGAGATCAAGAAGACTTAATGAGTTGAGAGCTCAGCATGGGCTGAATGAATTAAAGATACTTCGATTACCATTAATAATTGATGAAAAAGGCGAGATCATTTCAACGACAAGAATAAGATCACAATGTAAACTTACATATATGACTGCACCTGAATTGAAAATAACAAATGCACTTAGAAATAAATTAAAAAAACCACAAGCCAATTTTGCGAAAAGTATTGAGGAATTGCCTGATGCAAAATATGTCGTAGCCATAGGTGATGTGATCACAAAATCGTTGATAGAGCACAATTATGGAATAAGCATAGGGGTTATTGACAGACGGGTTGGAAGAAAAAAAATTACAAATGATGTTTTCTTTCTCCAGAAGGAAAAAAATGAACTCATTATGGTTCCACACTTACCGCTTATTAACATACCAGGTACAATATCTGGAGTGTCTTGGTATATTTTTAAATTAGCTTTTTCACAGAACTTTCCAGTAATAATTCGAGTTTTTGGCGAGGAGGATTTACTAGGATTTCCAGCAGTTTTATTGGCGCCAAAGAATACACTAATTATATATGGTCAACCATTTGACTCCGGCATTGTGTATGCTTTTGCTGACGAGGTAAGGGAAAAGGTGGCTGAGCTTTTAATGGAAATGAATGTTCAAAATATAGTAGAGGTAACCTACACGAGATTTATGTGAGTTTCTAGGGAGAAAAATGAGTTTCAAAGAGTTTCTAAAAAAATATTGGATAATCTTAGCAATAGCAATAATTTTAGTCCTCTACTATATCGCACTTCCATCAATCCTTTCTACATCCGTTCCCATAGGATATGTAGCAAGCGGTAGCATGGAACCCACATACAAAGTTGGCGATCTTATCATAATTAAGGGAGCTAAACCAAAAGATATTAAAATTGGCGACGTCATAGTATTCAAGTATAACGAAAAACTAATCATGCACAGAGTTATTTCGAAAAAATATGATGGAGAATTCTATTGGTTCCTAACGAGGGGGGATAATCTCTTTAACGTTCCAGTGGATCCATGGCTGTGGATTCGAGAAGACAAAATAATTGGAGTAGTTATTGCAAGAATTCCTTATTTGGGATATTTATTTATGATATTATCTGAACCATTAATTCGTTTGTTGCTTTTCTTAGTTCTCATCAATGTCATCATGCTTAACATATTTTACACACGAACAAGGGGTGCTCCAAAAAGGGAAAAAGAAAGGCTCAGATATAATTTTAAGAGAATGGGAAGAAAAGTAATTAAAGTGTTTTTCATAATTATGTGCTTCGTGATTTTTTGTGTTATTATATTTCGTGTTTATTTCACATATTATGCAAGCATGTCTATAAACATTTCCCCAGCGGGTAATGTATTACATATACGCGGTGTTGGATATATATATCCTCTCAAAATTGAAATCAAAAGTCCCGCATGGCCAGGTAAATACATATATGAAGTAATAGTCAAATTTCTTCATGTCAATAGTTCCCAGTATATATGGAGATCCGTATTTCCCCATGGAGGGTGTTATGAAATTGGAGCAACAATCATTTCAACAGAATTTAGAAAGAATGTTACATGTATAGTAAACGCAATTGTTATTGATCCCATTACCAATGAATGTAAAACCATGGAGTTAGAAGAAAACATTACTTTTCTATTATTTCCTATCGGTTAAAATCTAAGTATGTTTCGGGGTGAAAAGGGTAATAGCTTTACTCCCCACAAAAAAGGACCTATTCTTTTAATTATTTCTGTCGCTAGAATTTTCTTTTTGCATACTATTGCATGTTCAAGAAAACCAAGTCTTTCAACGGTTATGATGTATCCAGTGCATTTCGATTTTCTTAGGGCTCTTTCAACTTGTGATCGTGTTGCACCATATACAATTATTCGCTCAAGTTTTTGTTCACGCCATTTGTTGAATAGTCGCGCTGTGCGTTCTCCAATATCACCATTGATTCTTCCTAAGTTGTTCTCTTTGATATCTTGCTTAATTTTTACAGTAAATGGAAAATATCTTGTGATACCTAGATACTTCATTAGAAGCTTAGAATTTTCAGTATCTATTTTCTTGACTTTTCCAAGAATTCTCGATAAGAAGGTTTCTAATTGAATGCTTATCAAAACATCCTTATCGGATATCCCAATATCAACAAGTATTTCATTATCATCTATTGAAACCACGCGACCGCTATATTCCTCCTCTTTTTTAAGTGATGTTAATAAACGTTGTGTTCCAAATAACTTTGTAAGAAAAGTTTGAGCGATTTGTGCATCTTTTCCTCTTAGTCGTATTTTAGTAAAGCGTTTACCAAATTCGATGATATATATATCATCAATCTGCAGATTCCCCAATAATGAACGAAGATATCTACGTAAACTCCAATAAAGATCGGGTACTATGTCTACGTAAATAGGTATGAGAAGATCCATGATTACTTCCCCCATACTTAAATCCCCATAGGGCTCCGAAAGTAGACGGAAAGCAAATTGATTTAAATCTGTTTTTTTGTTTTTGAAAAATATATTTGTTAATCTTTGGTCGGCCATTTAGGGTGTAGTTTAAAATGATACTAGCAATTTTGTATGGGTTATTGTTCATTCTTGTGACATATCAATTAATTAAGGTTAAGCAAAACGAATATACAAAAGTGCTTGCAAATTTCATGATTATATTAATAGCTGTGTACACACTGTGTTTGATTAATGCGTGGATAGAACAAGCGACTCTACTTGCATTGGGCGTACTCAGCGTGATAATATTGCTTATCGTTTATTTTCTATCAATTTCAACAATGAAAGCATCAAATGTGATAAAAGCTGACCTGGATATCAAAAGAAAATTTGCTCATATGATCGTATTATTAGTTTTTGTAAAGCCGCTTATTGAGTATATAAATAATCTTGTTTGTCCCGGACTTGTTTCATTATTAGGTGAACCACCTTCTGGACTTCAGATCGAAGCATCATATCCAGCTTATCTTCTCGAAATGTTCTTTTTATCACTTCCTTTAATCGTTGGATTAGTGGAGTTTCTTAGGATAAAACTTGGTTTTATTCGTCTTCCTGGTTTAAGGAGAAGAGAAATTAACGATCTTGCTACATATTTTTATACATGTCTCTCAGCAACATTCGTTTTTCTCTTATTTAAACTGGAAATAGCATTAGCAGCAATTGCAGCATCAATAATAGGAGATAGCATGGGGTGTATTGTGGGTAAAACCATTGGTAAGACTAAAATAAAGGATAAGACGCTTGAGGGAACTATAGCAGAATTTGTAACTGCTAGTTTAGTAGCTTATCCTTTTATTGGGTTTTTTGGTTTAATTGGTGCAGCACTTATAGCAACTTTTGATGTAGTATCTCCTCCCCTTGATGATAATCTGTACTTTCCTCCTCTATTTGCAATAAGTGTGATGTGGTTCTTTTAGGTGTAACATTTTTGCTGTACTCTCATTGGCGTATGGATGAGAAGTCTATATCAAAAAGGCTTCTTCAAGTAATTTTTTAAGTTCGGTTCCCACGGTTTTTTCGACAGATTCTGGGAATGTAACGGGTGTTGAACCAACATCATCATCAGTTCCACGTATTAGCTCTCCTTTTTCGTCTTTTAGAAAAACACCCTCGGAGTATATTCCATCAATGTTTTTGGGAGGCATATGAGCAAACAATACCACATCACCAACATTTAGTTCATCATCAGAAATTACTTCATATTCCACTTCCCAGTCAGTAACGTGATAAATTTTGTACTTAGGATTTTTTGGATGAGGTTCTTTCTTGATTATCTTCACAAAGCGAATTTTAGTTGCACTTGCAAAAAATCCATCTGGTGCCTTCTTAAGGCGGGTTCCTAGAGTTCTTATATTAAAGATAACGAATCTCAGGAGCTTGGCAGTGTACTCGTCCTTACGCTTAGCAACTCTGTACCAATTGACACCCAATCGAGATATTAAATTAGAAAGCATCTGAGTGTAGGATTTGAATAATTGACTTGATAATAATGCTTTTTTCGAATATCCACTTTCTCGCATTTTAAGAAGAACGCTTGAAAGTCTCTCTAACAATTTTATTGTATCTTTCTTTTTAACTCCAGGTATTTTACCCGTGCGTGCAAGTTCTTCTAACTTTCCTAAACAATAAACAGCCATTGCAATTCTTGGATCGGTTTTTGTCGAAAAAATTCGACGGGACATACTAATTCACCCTCGAACTATGATGAAAAAATACTTGTGATTTCAAATAATATTTCTTGAAAGACATCAATGATGAATATTTGTTGAAAAAAATGTACGAATTATATTTATTTATAATTTTGCTGATACCTCCGTTGGTTCTTATATGTTCTCTAATAGTTAAAAATCTTGCATTTAAGCATATTAATCATTTTACCATAAAAGAAATTGGTTCTATACCCTGTATTTTTCTTTTTTCGCCTTTTCAAAAAATGGCTTTAATCTCCCTAGAATTTCAGAGTTTTAACTGGAAAGACCGCAAATATTTAAGTGCAATTTCCAAGTTTCTAATGAAAATTTGTAAGAATTCAGCCTGGTGTATCTTTTGGTTTAGAAAAACGTCTTCCTCCATCAAATCATACATGATAATATTTCTAAGAAGCCTCCTTAAAGCGAAACTTATTAAACTTACTATTAACCTTATTTCTGAAATCATTTCAGAAACTGCAAAAGAGGGCATTATTGTAAACTTTAGTGATAAAAACGTCCTTCGCAAGCTTCTTGAAGAATTATACTTTCCGCATCATATAATTTCTGTTAACATGAATAAGATACGAAGGAACAAGTCTGGGGAAATTAAAGAAGCCTTGTTGGAAATACCAGAGAAGATATTTTATGAATTTCCGTGTGATTATTCGTTGTATATCGGTTTCAAATATGATGGAGAGACTATCTCAATTTCTAACATGCTTTTCCTAATAAAGTCTATCAAGAGCATCAACTTAGTTAAATTAAAAATCGATTTATCAGCAATAGCAAAGACAATACTTTCAGTAATTATTCCAAGTGAATTCGTATATTCTCTTAGATTCTCAATTAGTTTTGATAAATTACTTAAGTTAATTTTGCGTGCTAGAAGAATTATTGTGATAAATTCAGCGAGGTTAGAGGATTACTTTAGTAAATTAGGAAGAGTATTACTC
>Ga0180302_10000415_pt1 | contig 18322 bp, 20 predicted proteins | sample GuaBasSediGuay17_FD_121794 | JGI IMG/M metagenome (GOLD analysis project Ga0180302, IMG submission 121794) | Subseafloor sediment microbial communities from Guaymas Basin, Gulf of California, Mexico - Guay17, Core 4571-4, 12-15 cm | ecosystem: Environmental > Aquatic > Marine > Hydrothermal... | reverse complement strand
TCTTGTGTGGATAGAAAAGATGGAGGAAAAGAATTATGAAGTTGTATTCAGGGTAGAAAATGTAAAATGAAGTAAAAAGGAGGGAGAGATGAATGCTTGTAAAAATTTTCTATTCATCCATCTTGCCCCTTCCTCTCCCGAGAGGGAGGTAAAGGAGGAAGGGGTTTTTGTTTTTTTAAAGACAGGAAAGGAAAGGAGGGAGCGATGGTAATGGTATTTTTGCTTTTATCAGCAGGTGAAGTCAATCAGGATGTGCCTTTGTGGAAGAAGTTGTCTTATAGCATTGGGTATTCAGGGGGACTGTGCTGGAGAGGAAAAGATTTGATGCCTTATTGTCCTTATATGTTTTGCTGGGAGTGGCCTTTTTACTATCTTCATTCCATAGAATTGAGTGCAATATATCCTTTTGGAAATGGGGAAGGGATTGAGGTGGGAGTAGGATATGGGTGGGCGTATTGGAAGGAGGGAGGACTACGAACTGATATTTGGGATTATTCTGATGATTTAGATATTCATCTTAGATGGGCTATTGATAATTTTAAGGCTTTCTCTTTATATCTTTCATTTATAAATTTTAAAAATGGAGTTGATATAGGAATAGAGATAATATGGAGTAAGGCTAAAGGAAAAGAAAGATACTATGAAAACTGGGATCTAAAAGAGTCTTTAATCACATACCGAAAAGGATTAGGAGGAGGTGCGAGAATAAGCTTTCAAAAAGCATTAATATTTGAGAATGTGCATCTTATACCTTACATCCAGGCACGTTTTGCGATGTCCCGCGAAATTGATAGCAGTTCTCCCTGGAAGGAAATATGGAAGGATAGGCTCGAACTCTTTTTTACAGGTGTGTATGTAGGCATAAAAATCAAATTGGGGGTGTGAAATGAAAAAGGTTTGGCTTCTTTTAATTGTTATGCCTTCGTTATCTTATCTTTGGGGTGCTGATGTTCCGATAATTTTCTTACATGGAAATAAGGCAGAGGCTAAGCCTTATGATATTGACGAAGATGGAAATATTATTGGCGGTTGGACCGCATGGTATCCTATGGATACTATCGAAGGAAGAATAAAATACCCCACTGCCATGACCAAAATCATTGATTCTCAATATGGAGGCTACATTGCGGAAAATATGTCAGATAATGATAAAGTAATGAAGAGCGAAAAGAACGTTAAAAAAATTTATATAATCTGCAAAACTTCATTGGGAATATGCTACACAGGGTATGATTTTTTACCTTATACTCATTCTGGGTGGGAAGTATCTATTCCATTATATTCACTTTATCAAGTTGGTGTTGGCATGGGATACTCTTATTCTTCCGAATGGGATGTAAGGATAATGGGAAAATATGGGAATGCCACTTTGAAGGATAGAGTTGCTCATATTGTAGGTTGTTATATAAGTAATTGGAGAATATCAACTTATGAGATTATAGGTGGCATGTGGAATAAAAAAAATCCTTTTGGTATAGGGTTTTCTTTTTCTCAAATAGATGGTTTTGGCAGAGAGAAAGGAAATTATACAAAGATAAATTTAAGGAATAAAGGAATTAGCTTGTTCTGTGAATATACATTTTTAAAATTTCAAAAAGCCTCCTTTTTGATAGAGATTTTTGGCTGTTGTAAAGTAGGGAGTTTTTATCAGGAAAAAATCATAATTGTCCCTGAAGATCATGCACTTGACTATAATCATCCTACCTTGGAAATCACTCTTAATGGGATATATGTAGGATTGAACCTTAAGATGGGAGGCGTAAAATGAAGTTTAAAGCCTGTATATTTGTTCTTTTTGCCTTTTTAAATCTTTATGCTCTGGATCATCCTATTATTTTTCTACACGGAAATAAAGAAGGGGCAACATCAACGGTTGGTTGGCAAACCTGGTATCCTGATACTTCTTCTGATGCATCTGGGAAACTTGCCTATCCCACTGCCATGACCAAAATCATTGATTCTCAATATGGAGGCTACATTGCAGGAGATCCTTTGAATTGCAGTATAGATTCAACACCGAGACCGATGTGGGAAAAATTCACCTACAGTATTGGATAATACTGGTAAAGATTTAAGACCATATTCCTATTCAGGGTTAGAGTTAGTGATTCCTTTATATTGGTTGAATATTATAGAAGCCGAAATAGGCACTTCTATTAGTAAAGAATGGGGAATAAAGATAGGGATAGGAGGAGGGTACACCTATCTTAAAGGAGAAAGATGGAATTATCATGATTGGAAGATATATTTATTACAAATACACTTTGTCGAAGTGTTTTACAGAAATAAAATAATATTGAAAGAAGCTTTACTATATGGAAAATCATATAATGGTTTTACAGGGCATTATGGAAATGGAATGGGATGGAAAATAACCTAAATTGAGCGATTTTTGTGGAAGGGGTGTATGAGGGTTGGTGGGTGAAAGAATCTCTAATTTCCCGGGAAAATCCCTGAACTGCCCCTCACCTTCCCCTGGGAAGGAAAATTTCCTCCGGAGTTTTATCCCTGCAGGGGGTCTTTTATGCATTTAAACTCACAGGTGGGCTTCTCTGCACCTTCTTCCAGAGTGCCTCAAGATTTAACCTTTTATATACCCAAAACGGAACCTTGAGAATTATCCTTCTCCCCTTCCTCACTATCCTAACAGGAATATCAATAAAAAGCCTCCTTAAAACAGACGGGTATCTTTTTGCTCCAATAACATCCCTCCGGAAGCACTCCCATAAAAAAACCAGGCAACATGAAGCTTGAGTTTTCCAGAATACCTCTCAGCCTCTTCCTCAACCCTGGAAATTTTATACTTTATTTCATTTTTATTTATTTCATTTTTAATCATGGCTAACTAAGATAACCTGAAAAACCACTGAGAGACCATTATTTTTGAGGTGGATACCACATGGAGGAAATCAGTCAAAAAATTTTATATATTCCATTGACATTGTATGAAAATCCTTTTAACCTTTAATTATGATGACGCGTGAAGAACTTGAAAAGAGAGAAGAGCAAATACTTGCTTCCTACGCAATGAAAAGCGGGGAGACAAGGGGAAGAAAATACGAGGAAGAACCTCCCCGCTTCAGAACCCATTACCAGAGGGATAGAGACAGGATAATCCACTCCACTGCCTTCAGAAGACTTGAATACAAAACACAGGTCTTTGTGAATCACGAAGGGGATTATTACAGAACAAGACTTACCCATACCATAGAAGTCCAGCAGGTTGCAAGAACCATTGCAAGGGCACTGAGATTGAATGAGGACCTGACAGAGGCAATAAGCCTTGCACATGACATAGGACATACCCCATTCGGACACGCTGGAGAGGAAATGTTGCACGAACTCATGAAGGATGATGGGGGTTTTGAGCACAACCTTCAGGGACTGAGGGTGGTGGATGTCCTGGAGGAAAAATATCCTGATTTTCCCGGTCTGAATTTAACCTATGAGACAAGAGAAGGGATAATAAAGCACAAAACAAGCTACGATGCCCCATCTCCACCACCGGAATTTGACCCATCCCTCTCCCCCACCCTTGAGGCACAGGTTGTCAATATTGCGGATGAGATAGCATATAACTCCCACGACCTGGACGATGGGTTGAAGGCAGGATACTTAACCCTTGAACAGCTTGATGAGGTTCCTCTATGGAGGGAGATTTTTGAAAAGATAAAAATAAAGGATAAGGAAAAAAGAATATATGCAACCGTCAGGATGCTCATATCCATGCAGATTGAGGATGTTATAAGGGCGACCGAAGAAAGAATCCGGAAACTCGGCATAGAGTCCGTTGAGGATGTCAGACATGCTCCCGTACTGGTTGGGTTCAGCGAGGAAATGGAGGAGAAAAATAAAAAACTCAAGGAATTTTTGATGAAGAATCTCTACCGCCATTACAAGGTGTTAAAGATGCAGGAAAAGGCAAAGAGATACATAAAGGCTCTCTTTGATGTGTATCTCTCAGAACCGAGACAGCTCCCCGAACAGTTCCAGAAAAGGATAGGGAAGGATGGGAAAAAGAGGGTTATATGCGATTACATTGCAGGAATGACGGATAGGTTCGCTCAGGAGGAATACGCAAGACTCTTCCTCCCCTATGAGAAAATGTAAAATCCTTCACCGGTACATCCTCCGTGAGATTCTCTTACCATTTTTCCTGGGGTTCTGTGTCTTCACTTTTGTCCTCCTCATGGACAGATTCTTTGACCTTGTGGACCTTCTCATCGGGAAAGGGCTCGGATTCATATTTGTTTCAAAAATCTTCCTCTCTTCCCTCCCTTTCATCATAGCACTCACCATCCCCATGGGAGTTCTTGTGGGAATAATATCGGGTTTTGGAAGACTCTCAGGAGACTCTGAAATTCTTGCGTTGAGAGCATCCGGGATAAATCCTGTAATTCTTCTTCCCCCGGTTCTTCTTTTTTCCCTTTTTATCACCCTTTCCATGAGCCTCTTCAACTCATGGGTCCTTCCATTTGCAAACTACCGCTCAAAGGAACTTCTATATCGGGCGTCCTATAAAAGACCAACACTCAGAATAAGAGAAAGAACTTTTGTCCATCTTTACAAAGGATACACACTCTGGGCAGGAAGAATAGACCACACAAGAAACGAACTTGAGGATGTGAGGATATATGAAAGGAAAAAGGGAGATATTCCCAGAATAATAACCGCAAAAAAAGGAAAGATGAAGGTTGAGGAGGAGAATCTGTATCTTTTCTTGGAGGATGGCGAAATACACGAACTTGAAAAATCCTCCCCTGAACTTTACCGGAGACTTCACTTTACCCGATTTTCCATAAAGATTCCCTTGGGTCCATCCTATAAAACCATAAAACCTGCAAGAACAAAAAGGGAATTATCGGTCCCTGAATTGATAAAAAGACTTAAAGGTCTAAAAAAAAGAAAGGTAAGATGGGCATACCTTGTTGAGCTGAATAAAAGGTTCTCAATCCCTTTTGCTGCAATTGTGTTTGTATTTACCGGAATTCCTGCAGGACTTATGGCAAGAAGAGGAGGGCTTGGGATGGGGCTTTCTCTATCACTTTTATTCTTTGTAATTTACTACATCCTTCTCATAGGAGGGGAAGAACTTGGAACAAGAGAAATACTCCATCCAGGAATAGGAATCTGGTGGCCAAATCTATTTTTACTCCTTGTTTCCATCCCCCTTCTCAGAAAGGTCATAAGGTCTTGACTTTTAAAAGCCTTAAAGGTATTATCTTCAAAAAGAGAGGTGAGAAATGAGGATAGAATTTATAAAGAAACTTGTGGAGCTGCTTGAAAAAAGCGGGGTAAATGAGATTGAAATATCCCGCTTTGGCACAAGAATAAGGATATCAAAGAACGGTGCAAGGGGTGTTGTGGTCCAGGCACCCCCTCCATCTCCACCGCCTCCACCCACACCGGCAGAGACGAAAAAAGAAGAGAAAAAGGTTGAAGAGAAGCCCGAGAAGAAGGAAGAAAAAAAGGAAAGAAAGAACCTTGTTGCAATAAAGGCACCCATGGTTGGAACGTTTTACCGGGCACCTGCCCCTGATGCCCCACCCTATGTGGAGGTGGGAGACGTGGTAAAAAGAGGGCAGGTTGTGTGCATCATAGAGGCGATGAAGCTTATGAATGAGATTGAATCCGACGTTGACGGAAGGATTGTTGAGATTCTCGTCAAAAACGAGGAGCCCGTTGAATACGGGCAGGAACTTTTCCTGGTTGAGCCCATTTAAGGAGGAGCCATGACCCTGAGAGAGATACTTGAAAAGATGGTGAGGGAGAATGCATCAGACCTTCATTTGAAGGTCGGACTCCCTCCCATTCTGAGAATAGACGGGAAACTGCATCCCCTTCCAACCGAACCCCTCACCCATGATGACATAAGAAAGTATGCAGCATCCTTAATGACAAAGGAGCAGCAGGAGCACTTTGTGAAGCACAAGGAGATAGACTTCGCTGTTGGAATCTCAGGTCTTGCAAGATTCAGGGTGAACATATACCTCCAGCGTGGAACGATTGCAGTTGCAATGAGGACCATCCCGAGCTCTGTCAAGACCATTGAGGAACTCAATTTGCCTGTCATTCTGAAAGAACTCGCTGAGAAACCGAGAGGACTCATTCTTGCGACCGGGACAACCGGAAGCGGTAAGTCAACGACACTCGCTGCGATGGTGGAACATATAAACACACACATGGCAAAACACATAATTACCATTGAGGACCCGATTGAGTATCTCTTCAGGGATAAAAAATCCATAATATCCCAGAGGGAGGTCGGGACGGATACTGAATCCTTTGCAACTGCGCTGAGGCACGTTCTCAGACAGGATCCGGACGTGATTCTCATAGGAGAGATAAGGGATGTTGAAACCATGGATGTTGCATTGAAGGCAGCAGATACGGGACATCTTGTTCTTTCAACCCTACATACCCTAAATGCAGCAGAGACAATAAACAGAATAATTTCTTTCTATCCCCCTCATCAGCAGCAGCACGTGAGGGTCCTGCTCGCCTCCACCCTCGTCGGGGTAATTTCATTGAGGCTTCTTCCCAGGGCAGACGGGAAGGGAAGAATACCTGCAACCGAGATAATGATCGCAACCCCCACGATAAGGGAATACCTGCTTGACCCTGTAAAGACCCTCCTTATCCCACAGGCAATAGAGGAAGGGAATCAGTACGGAATGCACTCCTTTGACCAGTGCATAATGGACCTTTACAAGCGTGGAATAATAGACCTTGAAACCGCAGTGAACTCTGCAACCAACCCCGACGAGTTCAGAATGAAACTCCGCGGAATCCAGCAGACGAGCGAGGTGGGCTGGGAGGCTTTCCAGTGATAAAAAAAGTTCTCATAGCAAACAGAGGAGAGATTGCTTTAAGGGTAATAAGGGCATGCAAGGAGCTTGGAATATCAACGGTTGCGGTTTATTCAGAGGCAGATAGGGATTCACTCCATGTAAGATTTGCGGATGAGGCTGTATGCATAGGACCTCCACCATCCAAGGAAAGTTACCTTGTAATACCAAGAATAATTGCAGCAGCAGAGATAACCAACGCGGATGCAATCCATCCTGGATATGGATTCCTTGCGGAGAATCCTGCATTTGCAGAGGCGTGCAGAGACAACGACATTATTTTCATAGGTCCTTCAGCGGAGGCAATAGAACTTATGGGAGATAAGGCAAAGGCAAGGGAGGTGATGGAAAGGGCTGGAGTCCCCGTTGTTCCCGGAAGTGAGGGGACGGTTGAGAGTGTTGAAGAGGGGCTTGAAGTAGCAAAGGAGATAGGGTTTCCTGTGATGATAAAGGCAGCAGCAGGAGGTGGTGGAAAGGGAATGAGAATAGCAAGGGATGAAAGGGAATTTGAGGCATCGTTTGGAATGGCGCAGGCAGAGGCAAAGGCGGCATTCGGGGATGGAAGACTCTATGTTGAAAAATATATTGAAAATCCAAGGCATGTTGAGATCCAGGTTCTTGCAGATTCTTATGGAAATGTTATCCATCTCGGGGAGAGGGAGTGCTCAATCCAGCGAAGACATCAGAAGCTTGTTGAGGAAGCTCCCTCCCCTGCCGTGGATGAGAAATTGCGAAAGAAAATGGGGGAGGTTGCGGTTAAGGGAGCAAAGTCCATAGGTTATGTGAGTGCAGGAACAATGGAGTTTTTACTTTCTCCTGATGGAGAATTTTACTTCATGGAGATGAACACAAGAATCCAGGTTGAGCATCCTGTAACCGAGCTTGTAACAGGAATAGATATTGTAAAGGAGCAGATAAAAATAGCCTCCGGTGAGAGGCTTTCAATAAAACAGAAGGACGTGAAGATATCAGGTCATGCGATAGAGGCAAGGATAAATGCAGAGGACCCGGATAAGGGATTCATGCCATCCACAGGGAAGATAGTTGCACTCCATCTTCCCTTAGGACCCGGGATAAGAATAGACACCCATATCTACCAGGAGTATGTGATACCCCCCTTCTATGACTCCTTACTCATGAAACTCATAGGATATGGAAGGGACAGGGAGGAGGCAAGACTGAGGTTAAAGAGGGCTCTTGAAGAAATGGTTATTGAGGGTGTGAAGACAACCATACCCTTCCATCTTAAGGTTGTTGAACACGAGGACTTCATAAAGGGAAATATAGATACAGGGTTCCTTTCAAGACTTGAATACGCTAAGGTCTAAACTCTTACTCTACGGGATAACAGACAGGAGATACATAAGGGACCTCAGAAGGGCAATAAGAGAGGCACTTGATGGAGGAGTAACTGCGATACAGATAAGGGAGAAAGAACTTGCGGATGGGGAACTTTTGAGGGAGGTGGAGGAGGTGAAAAGGATAATGGAAAGGTATGATGCACTTCTTTTTGTGAATGACAGACCTGACATTGCTGTTCTTTCAGGGGCAGATGGAGTTCACCTGGGCAAGGAGGACCTTCCGGGAAAGAGGGTGAAGGAAACCTTCGGGATTCTGGTGGGAAAAACCGTGAAAAGGATGGAGGACCTTGAGGAGGTGGATTACCTTGCCTGTGGTCCCTTTTTCCCTTCCTCCACAAAACCTGGAAGTTTGCTCCCCATTTCCTTTCTTCAGGAACTCACCGGGAAGGTCACAATCCCTGTGATTGCGGTTGGAGGTATAACCCATGAGAATGCTTATCTCGTTCTTGAAAAGGGTGCATGCGGAATTGCGGTATCCAGGTCCCTGTTTGAGGGAGATGTCTATGAAAATGCAAAAAAACTGAGAAAGGTGGTGGAGGAATATGTCGCTCATTAAGTATGCAACGAAAGAGATAACCTGCAAAATCGTTTACTATGGTCCAGGGAGGTCCGGGAAGACAACAAACCTGAAGTACATTCATTCAAGGGTCCCTGCAAGTAAAAAAACAGAACTCATGTCCCTTGCAACCGAGCGTGACAGAACCCTGTTTTTTGACTTTCTTCCCTTAGAACTCGGTAAATTTGGCGGTTTCACAACAAAATTCCAGCTGTACACCGTTCCAGGACAGGTTTACTACGATTCAACCCGGAGGCTTGTCCTGCAGGGAGCGGATGGGGTTGTCTTTGTTGTGGATTCACAGAGAGAAAGACTCCAGGACAATGTTGAGAGTTTTGAGAACCTGAAAGAAAACCTGGAGAAAAACGGTTTATCCATATACACCATCCCTCTTGTGATACAGTACAATAAGCGCGACCTTGACGACATAGTCCCGGTTCAGGAACTTGAGGAGATAATAAACGTGCTCGGGGTCCCATCCTTTGAGGCGATAGCAATAATGGGAAAAGGGGTTATTGAAACATTCAAGGCAATAGGTTCCATGGTCCTGCAGGTGATAAGAAAAAAACTGGAGGGAAGCGGTGGATGAGATAGTTGTTGCTCCTTACAATGAAAAACTTATAAAATTGCTGGATTTCATGAGGGATAATCCGGGTTATTACAATCCCATTTATATATCCGGTCCTTCAGGAATAGGAAAGAGTTTCATACTGAAGAAGTACTTTGAAAAACTTGATAATGCAAGAATAATAAGCAGCATGGACTTTGAACCTGAAAAGGTAGAAGAATATCTGTCGCACAGATTTTTTGGGGTGGAGGACCTTCAGCTAATCCATGAAACAAAGGAAATCATTCGCGGATTTGTGAGCCTCATTGACCATGCTCTTGAAAAGGACATTCAACTGGTATTCACCGGAGACAGACCCTATGAATTCCTCCCCCTTGATCCTTTAATAACCTCAAGGCTCGATGGCGGAATATCCATTGAACTTCCAGGTCTTGACCCTCGCTCCAGGGCAGTTCTTATAGCCCATCTCGGAAAGGACCTTTCCCCTGAACTCAGGGAAAAGATCATGGAAAAGGATATCACCAATGTGAGAAAGCTTATGGGAGAGATAAAGAAGGCGATGATAATGGGAACGGTTGAGGAGGAGAAAAGAGAGGAGGTAAAAAGGGAGGAAAAGCCCGTTGATGACTTCTCAACCTTTGTTGAATCGGTAAAAGAAAGCATTCCCGAGGAAATAGTAGAAACATCGGAAGAGGAGAGGTTGAGAGAGGAGTACCGTCAGAAGCTCTATGTATGGGAGATGAAGGGATTCAAAACCGATAGATTGAAACGAGCGATGGAAGGGAAACTTGAAGACCTCACAAGGGAGTTTGTATCCTTCACAACCGATGTCCAGAGGCTTATAGAACTCCAGCGACGGTATGGATGCCTGGATGTTTCTTTTCTTACTCCAGAGGAGATGAGAGAAATAGAGGAGAAACTCTTTGACCCTGATGCCGTGATGGAGCTTGAGGAGAAGATATCCCGTCTTGAGCGGATGATGGAGAGAAGAAAGGAGTATGCAAAGAATCTCTCAAGAGACCTCACACTTGACACGTTCAAAGTGACACCCTCAAATCAGGATGCATATGAGGTTCTTTCTCATCTTCTTTCATCCCCACTTGAGGGAGAAAATCCAATTGTTATTGTTGGTTCAAGGGGAACGGGTAAGACCCATCTTCTGAATGCATTTGCACTTGAATTGACAAAGAACTATCCAAATTTACTCGTTGCCTACCTTTCCTATCATACATTCCTTGCAGAGGGAGATACCGTGAGAACAAAATATCAGGATGCAAACATACTTTTCATAGACGATCTGCATCAGATAGTGATTCATGGATTTTCCAGAAATGCCTCCTATCTCATAAGCAGGGGAGCCAAGACCGGCAAGAGAATAATAGTTGGAACCGAACGTGCACCAGCATTTTTACCCATTGCGGAGGAGGTGAAGGATTTACTTCAAAAGGGAAAGGTTGTTTACCTCCAGTCCCCCGACCCCGAACTGAAGCGAATATTCATAGAAAAGATAGCATCAAGGTTTGAACTCTCGCTCTCTGAGGAAGAGAAAGAGGAAATGGTGAAAAAGATGAGGGGAGGGTTTTACGATATAGAGGAGCTCGTGGAGAAAATACTCTCAGGAGGCAGAGAAGAGGTGAAGGAGCCAATCCCTGAAAGGATAATATCCTTTGAGGAACTGGTTGAGGAAAAACCCGCCCCTGTTGAGGAGGAAGTGAAAAAGGTGGAGGGGCTCCTGCCCGAGTTGAAGGATCCATCAAAAAGAATGACAAAGGAGCCATAAAATGGCAATAATGGGTTCCTTAAAGGAAATGAGTTTGCCAGATGTCATTCAGATGCTCGCCCTTGGGAAAAAGAGCGGGGTCCTGAGTGTTACAAACCGGGAGAATTTTGCATACATTTACTTTGAGGATGGAAAGATAATTGAGGCAAGGCTTGTGAGCAAGGAGAACAGAATAGGAGAGATACTTCTGAAAAATGGAATAATCACCGAGGAGGACCTCAAAAGGGCGCTTGAAATCCAGAAGGAAAAAAAGATTCCCCTCGGTGATATCCTGGTTGAGGAGGGAATCGTTGATGAAGAAAAATTAAGGGATGGATTGAAGAAACAGATAGAGGAAACGCTTTTCACCCTTTTCACCTGGGAGGATGGATACTTCAATTTTGAACCGGAGGTCTACCCCCAGGAAAAGCGGGTCCACATCCAGGTGAATCCCGAGGATATACTGCTTGAGGCTGCAAGACTCTTTGACGAACTCAAAGTCACCAGACTCCCTGACAGGGACATGATTCTCATTCCTGAAAATCCCGATGTTGAGATGGATGAGAAGGAAAGAAGGATTTTCTCCTTAATTGATGGAAAAAGGTCTGTGGAGGAAGTCGTTGCAGCAAGCGGTGATGAAGAATTTGAGGTAATGAAGGTTATCATCTCTCTCCTGGGTAAAGGGGCAATAAGGGAGGGAGAGAAGAAAAAACTGACAAGGGAAAAAGAGCTTGCAAGAATAGGAGAACATGAAAATCTGGGGATTGCCTTTCTGGAGATGGACATGCTTGATGAGGCAGAAAGGGAGTTCAGAAGGATAGTTGAGATAGACCCATCTTCACTCTCAGGGAATTTCTATCTTTCTCTTGTGAAGTTCAGGAAGAAGGAATATGAGGAGGCGGAGAGATTGCTTAAAAAACTCATTGAGCTCGGACAGCGCAGACCAGGCGTATATGCAAATCTTGCATGCATTCTTGAGGCGCAGGAAAGACTTGATGAAGCAGAAAGGATTTTGACAGACGCCCTTCAGAACTATCCTGAGAACTTCCACCTGCTTCTCAACATGGGAATTATAAAACTCAAAAAAGAAAACCTTGAGGATGCCTTTTTATACCTTGAGAAGGCAAAGGAGATAGACCCTTCATCTTATCTTTCCTACTTTTACCTCGGCTATGTTCTTGCATCCATGGGAAAAGTAGCAGAAGCCCTGGACATGATGCTAAGGGGAGCCGAGCACAAGCCTCAGGACCCTGCATACTTTCACAACCTTGCAAGACTTTATGAGGAGACCGGAGAGCTTGAACGGGCAGAGGAGATGTACAAGCGTGCAATTGAAATGGATAAGGAATTTCTTCCCTCACTCCATGCACTTGCGGAGTTTTATTACAGGAACGGGTTCTTTGACCTCGCAAAGGAGGTTTATGAAACTCTTGCGGAAAAGGAGGAGAACTGGGAGGTATTCTTTAAACTTGGAAACATCTACTACCGGGATGGGGAAAAGGAAAGGGCAAAAACCGCATGGGAGCATGCACTCAAACTCAATCCTGAAAGTGAGATAATAAAGAAAAACCTGAAACTTGCAGAAGGATGAACGAGATTGAGTATCTCAAGGACACGCTGAGAAAACTCACGGGATTTGACGCAGAACACTACAAGGAAAGACCCTTCAAGAGAAGGGTGAGGGTGAGGATGAGGGCAAGGAAAGTAGAGAGTTTTAAGGAATATGCAGAGCTTTTGATGAGGGACAGAGAGGAGATAAGGAAACTCCTGGATACTCTTACAATCAACGTATCCCGATTTTTCAGAAATAAGGAAACATTTGACTTCATTGAAAAACACATCTTTCCACTTTTCCCGGATGGATTGAGGATATGGAGTGCTGGATGCGCAACCGGTGAGGAACCATACTCCCTTGCAATTTTACTCATGGAGAACAGAAAGGAAAAAAATTCAAAAATTCTTGCATCGGATATAGACGAGAATGCATTGAAAAAGGCACAGGAGGGAATTTATCCACTCCTTTCCTTTACCGAGACACCGGATTACATCAAAAATACTTATTTCATGGAGATAGAGGATGGAAAATGGGAGATAAAGGAAAGTGTAAAGGAACTGGTTGAGTTCCACTGCTTTGACCTTGCAAAAATTCCCGGAGATTTCCGGGATTTTGACATCATCATGTGCAGAAACGTCCTCATCTATCTTTCAAGGGAATTTCAGGAAAACCTCATAAGGGAGTTCCACAGAAGGCTTAAAGATGGAGGATTCCTCATCCTTGGGAAGGTGGAGATGCTTGTTGGGGATACCAGAGACCTTTTTTATGCACTTGAACCAAAAGAAAGGGTTTACCGGAAGCTATGAAGAAGATAGTGAGAATAGCAGACATGGCAGTGGGAAAGGCTCCCGAGGTTATCTCAACCTACGGGCTTGGTTCATGTGTTGCAGTCATTCTTTATGACCCCGATAAAAAGCAGGGAGGGGTCTTGCACTTTGTCCTTCCTGAAAGAATGAGAAAGAATACCGAGAATCCTTTGAGATATGGGGAAGACGGTGTGAGGATACTTATAAGGGAAATGGAAAGGATGGGCAGCAGAAAAGGCAATTTAAGGGCAAAGATAGTGGGTGGTTCCACCATGTTTGCCTCTTTCATAAAAAACCCTGAGGAGGCGATAGGGAAAAGAAATGTAAGAAAGGCAAGGGAAATACTTGAAAAGGAGGGGATAAGGATAGTTGCAGAAGATACAGGAGGAGACTACGGAAGGTCCCTTGATTTCTACCTGAACGATGGAAGGGTTGTTGTCAAGTCTTATGCAAGGGGGGAGAAGGTTATATGATAAGGGTTCTTGTGGTGGATGATTCTGCCTTTATGAGAAAGGTGATAAGGGACATTCTTGAGGAGGACCCAGAAATAGAGGTTGTGGGAACCGCAAGAAATGGAATACAGGCAATAAAACTTGTCAGGGAACTCAAGCCGGATGTTGTCACAATGGACGTTGAGATGCCAAAAATGAATGGGATAGAGGCTCTTGAGATAATAATGAAGGAAAATCCGGTACCCGTTATAATGGTGAGTGCATATACCAGAGAAGGGGCTGGAATAACCATAGAGGCGCTTGAAAAGGGGGCGTTTGATTTTGTTCCAAAACCTGGAGGACCCATCTCCCTCAACATGCACAGGGTAAAGGATATCCTTCTGGAGAAGGTAAAGGCAGGGGCTCTTGCAAACATAGAGCCCCTTTTCAGAAAAATAAAAAGTAAAAAAATAAGAAAGGGAGAGGCAAAGGAGACAAGGGATAAGATCGTTGTCATTGGAACGTCAACAGGAGGCCCGAGGGCGCTCTCTTTAGTCCTTCCCTCCATTCCAGAGGATTTTGAGGCTCCAATCCTTGTTGTGCAGCACATGCCAAAGGGATTCACGGAAAGTTTTGCAAAGAGACTGGATGAGGTGTGCAGGCTGAAGGTGAAGGAGGCAGAGGATGGGGAGCTGATAGAGCCGGGGAAGATTATAATAGCAAAAGGAGGGAAGCACATGGAGGTGGAGGAGGGCAGGATAAAACTCAAGGACACCCCTCCTCTGCATGGGGTTAAGCCTGCAGTGGACCCTCTCTTCATATCCGCTGCAAGACACTACGGGGAAAAGACCGTTGGAGTGGTATTGACCGGAATGGGAAAAGATGGTAAACTCGGGGTGGAGGAGATAAAGAGACACGGAGGGAAGGTAATAGTGCAGGACAGGGAAACCTCTGTTGTCTTCGGGATGCCGAAGGCGGCGATAAGCACAGGCAAGGTTGATGAGGTTCTTCCTCTTGGGAGAATAGCAGAGGGAATAGTGAGGATGGTGAGAGAATGACAGGGTTAAGGGAAAAGTTTGAAAGGATAAAGGCAAAAAAGGATAAAAAAGAGATAGAGGAGTTCCTCTCAGAACTCAGAAAGGCAAAGGAGGAGATAGAAAGACTGGAAAGGGAGGCAACCCAGTTGCTTGGGGGTGGGGAGGTTGCACGCTTCGCACACCTCATGCGCTCAACCCCTGTCAATATCCTCACCCTGAAGGATAGGGGATGGAATCTCATAGTGAATGAGGAGTATGAGGAGGCAATAAAGGTTCTGAGAAAGGCATCGAAACTTGCACCACAGGACGTTGATATTCTTATTCTTCTCGGATGGGCATACACAAATGCAAAGAGATACGATGAGGCAATGGCAGTTTACCAGAGGATATTGAAAATGGATCCGAATAATGAAATGGCGCGGGTTAACCTTGGATACATAAGTTATCAGCTCGGAATATTTGGAGAGGCAATAGAAAGATTTTCAAGAATAATAAATACGGGAAAGGACAAAAAGGCAAAACTCTATGCCTGCTATTACATGGGAAGGGTATATCTGGATAGAGAAATGTACCGGGATGCGGTTGAATTCTTTGAGCGTGCAATTGAAATGGGACCAAATCTGTATGAGGCTTACTATTTCCTGGGAATAGCATACCGGAGGATGGGGAAAGAGGAAAAGGCAAAAGAGGTCTGGAACGAACTCATAAAGAGAAATCCTTACAACAAGTGGGCAGAGGCAGCAAAGGAGGCAATGAAATGATAGAGGAATACTGGGGGCTTAAGGAAAAACCATTCTCAAACACCCCGGATACACGGTTTCTTTACCGGACCGGTGAGTTTGAGGAGGCTCTTGCGAGGCTTCTTTACAACATAAAAGAGATAGGAGGGGGATTGACTGTGATAACCGGGGAGATAGGAAGTGGCAAAACATTTCTTGCCTTTGCACTCATGGAGAAACTCAAGGAAGAAGGATATCCTGTTGCACTCATAACCAACCCCACATTTTCTCCAACAGGACTTTTAAGGGAAATGGCGTATTCCTTTGGACTTGAAAAGGTTCCAAGATACAGAATGCAGATTCTCAAGCTGTTGAGGGAGTTTCTTGAAAAGAACGGAAAGGTCGGGGTGCTCATCATTGATGAGGCGCAGATACTCAAACCATCCCTGCTTGAGGAGATAAGATTGCTTCTGAATCTTGAAACCCCAAAAACAAAACTTTTGCAGATAGTTCTCTTTGGACAGCCTGAATTGAAGAAAAAGATAAACCGGATGCCCCAGGTGCGTCAGCGCATAAATGTGAGATACCACCTCGGTCCAATGGATGAGGAAGAGACAGAGGGATATATCCTCCACCGATTGAAGGTTGCAGGATGCACACGCAGGATATTCACCGTTGATGCAATAAAGGAAATACACCGGTATTCAGGGGGGATACCCAGGGTTGTGAATAATCTTGCGCAGAATGCACTTTTTGTTGGATACGTTCAGGAGAAGAATGAAATAGATGCTGAGATAATAAAGGATGTTGCAGCAGACCTTGAAATGGAGGAAGAGGAATGAAGAAGAAAAGGAAGGTGAGCTTTAAAAAGGTTCTTCAGGAGGAAACAGAAAGAAAGGAAAAGAAAGAGGAGAAAAGAGAGCCTGAAAAAATAGAGGTGGAGAAGAAAGTTGAGGTAAAAAGGGAGGAAGCCGAATCCCGGAAGGCAGAGATAAAACCCCAGGAAAAAAAGGTTATAGAGGAGCCTGCAAAAAAAGGGCGCCCCGAGATTTTTGAGGTGGTTATATTCCCTCTATCTTCTGAACTCTACGCAGTCCCTGTGGATGTGGTTGAAGAGATAGTGAACTTTCGTGAACTTATATTTGTTCCAAATCTCCCATCGTACGTTGCGGGATTGATGGAATTGAGAAACTTTATTATCCCCATAATAGACCTCATGGAGAAATTTGGTTTTGAAAGGAAGGTTAAAAGGGAGGAGTCTTCAATCCTTATAATAAATATAAAGGGAAACCCCATTGGATTTCTTGTGGAAAGGATATCAAGCATAGAAAAATTCCGCTCGGATGAAATACTTGAACTTCCTCCGGTTTTCTCGGAGGATGAGAAAAGATACCTTGAGGGGTTACTCAGAAAGGAGGAAAAACTCATTGTTCTTCTCAATCCTGACGGACTGCTCACACGTGAGGAACTTGCATCCCTTCAGGAGTTAAAAAAGGAGAGGATATGAGGAAAGTAATAAACAGGTTTATTCTCCTGACAAATGGGATTGCATTTCTTGTTGGAGTTCCATCCGTCCTATGGCTGTTCCCGATAATTGCAGAACTTTCACACAAAGAAACCCTGGCGGTTGCAAGGTGGGGAGGGCTTTTGGCAATTTTACTCGCAATAGAGTTCCACCTTCTCCACCGCTGGAGGATGGAGAAAATACTGAAAAACAGGTCATTTGAGTCTTTTCTTTTAACCCCCATCATCTCATCCCTTCATCTATTCCTCCATTATTTTGGTGTGGTTTCTGTTGTGGCAATCATCCTGAAAATCTTATATAAAACCTCAGGGATTTATCTTGCAAGAGGAATAGGTGGAGGGCTTGCTATAGGTCTGATGGTAGCCCTTTTTGCATACAGCATTGCCCACCTCATCCTGCTTCCGGAGTTCAATAAAATAAGTGAAAGGATCAGGACCAGAAAACTCATGCTTCTGCTCAAACTTTCCATAGGGCTCTTTGTCTCTCTTTTCTTCATGCTCTTCACAGGATACCTCATCTCCCGCTCTGCATGGGGATGGATATTCGCAGTTCTTCCCTTAGGTGGGGTTGCCCTTTTCCTCGTTCTTCTCCTCACCCCTTTAAAAACCCTTCTTTCCTCCTTCCGGAGCCTTGGGGAGGAAAATCCTGACCTCACAAAAAGGCTTGTCCTCAGAACAGGAGATGAGTTTGAGGAGCTTGCAGAGTGCTTTAATGAATTCACTGGAAGAATAAAGGAAATCGTGCGCTCCATAAAAGAGGATTCAGACACAATAAAGGGAATCTCAGAGAATCTTTCAAGTTCTTCAGAGGAGGCAGGGGCATCTCTTGGTGAGGTTGCAAAGAGTGTGGAAGAACTTGCAGGGGAGGCGCAAAAATCATCCCAGAGGGTTGAATCAATAAGATACGAGGCAGAAAAGGTTGCATCCCTTGCTCAGAGCATAGATACCCAGATGAAGATGGCACTCTCTTCCTCTTCCAGTGCAAACAGGCTTGCATCGGAGGGTCAGGAAGGTGTTGAGCGCGCTGTCTCTGTGATGGAGGACATATTTAAAGGAACAGGAGAGGCGGCAAAAAAGATGGAAAACCTGATAAAGACATCCCAGGAGATTCAGGGAATAACATCTTTAATCTCGGAAATATCTGAACAGACAGACCTG
>Ga0180302_10000414_pt1 | contig 18366 bp, 33 predicted proteins | sample GuaBasSediGuay17_FD_121794 | JGI IMG/M metagenome (GOLD analysis project Ga0180302, IMG submission 121794) | Subseafloor sediment microbial communities from Guaymas Basin, Gulf of California, Mexico - Guay17, Core 4571-4, 12-15 cm | ecosystem: Environmental > Aquatic > Marine > Hydrothermal... | reverse complement strand
TTCTTGAACTGGTTGAGGGCGACGGGGATAAGTCCTGAAACCTACGAGGCTCTCCCTGAAGGGGTTAAAAGTAAGCTGCGGGCGGAGTTTAGACGGGCTAAACGTGGAGAATAGTTTTAGCCTCGAACAACGGGCTGAGTGGCGATGCCTATACCAGTCCAGTATGAACCGTCAAATCCAGTATAGAACATATACCAAGTGTTTCCTTCTCTGAATACAAAGGGATTAGCAACACCCCCACTATCCCACTCACCAGCCGAAGGAGACAAAACAGGGTTATGCCTACTCTTCATCGGCACTTCTATGCCAATTTTGTAATCTACTAACCTCACACCTCTAACGTAACCGGTTCCGCCTGTAACCTTGACTTGGGCAACGTAAACCTTATCCCTATGGAGCTTAAAACCGCCGGAGTAGAGAACAACCTCAGTCGTAGAAGTGGTGCTGACTTCACTATTAGCGACAGGTTCCCCGTCAGTCAGATTATACAGTCTGCAATAAATCGTCTCCCCGGAAGGAGCTTGTAAAGCTGCCATAAGACGATAGTATCCGCCTGAAAGCCCACTCACCCGACCGCCGAAATTAGAGTAGGAAGTGACGGTAATAGACACAGGATTCACATGCAAACCGATAAAACTAGGCTTCAAAGTTAAAGGATTAATCATAATTCCTTGACCAATCTGCCAATAGTCGAGAGGTGCAGAACCGATACCCTCATAGAAGAAATAGAAAGCGTCCCCATAACGCAACACCATAGGACTTGACGTCTCATTTTCATCCCAAGAGCCACTAGGCCCTACATCATTTATGAACGAGCCGTATTTAAGCCATGATATCCCGTCAGATGAACAAGCCACCCCGATCCTTACCTTTGAGCCATCGTTACCGGCATAGAACATATAGTAAATCTCGCCGATCTTAATCACGTATGGTTTTAGCACATGAACAGAGTCGAACTCTCCGCTAGCACCTAAATCTAAAATGGGGTTGCTGGCACTCTTAGTCCAAGGGCCGGATGGAAAGTCTGCTTCAGGACAAGTAGCAACTCCTATCCGGGCGGTTCCTCCGGAATCTGCACCCCAATAATACATATACCAAGTGTCCCCGATTTTAATGAGGCTTTGAACACGAAGATAAGAGTAGTCGAACTCTCCTGAATCGCCGAAAGTCAGTATGGGATTTCCGGAATACTTCGTCCAAGGTCCATAGAGGTTTGTTGCCTCTGCGTATCCTATCTGATAGGTATCAACGTGATGAGTAGTGCCTGACCTTCCGGAGTAGAAGAGATAATACTTGTCGCCGACCTTGACAACTATGCTATCCTCAATATCTCTGCTGTCCCATTCACCAGCGGAACCCCTACTCAAAACGGGATTACCGGAATACTTAGTCCAAGCATCCCCTCTTATCTCAGAATAGACAGGGTTAAGCTTACTAATCAACCTATACTGAAGATGGTCGTCATCCAAAAGACCTAATAGCTGACCATGATCGAGAACTGCAGGCGGGAAGTCAGGCATTCTAAGCTAGCACCCTCCTGAAGAAGTTGTAGTCATAGTCTCTATATGTTCCAGCAGTCTGCTCTAGAGTCACCTTAATCCCATACTTGGTTGGAAGCTTAACTATGTGTAAAGCTGGCTTTGACTGGGCATCCGTGTATGTAGCTGACTCATAAAGCCTATACGCCCCATCACTCTTCAGCTTAACATATTCCCTTATGGTTACGCTGTCGCCTGCCTGCATGTTAGACAAGTCTATGTAGCCCTCAAGAGTCCCTAGAGTAGACACCTCAACAACTGTCTGCTCTGTTCCATCGGCAGTAAGAGTCCCCACAGTCAGCTCCTCAAAAGTAAAGATGTCGTCTATTTTAGCTGCTCTTGCGTCGTCTAGGTTGGTGAGTTTCCGGGTTGTATAAGTCCACACTTTCTGGGCTATCTCTTCCTTGTCGGAGGTTGTTATCTGAACTTTAGCTGGAACCGTAAGCGTCATGGCCGTCAGCTCCTAGAGTGGCTCGTAGTAACGCCTCATCAGTCTAAGCCTTTCTTCCGCCATTTTCTTTGTCGGCCTGAAACCTAGAAGCCTCGACGCTTCACGTAGGTTCTGGTGTGCCTCACTTATGTAACGGTGGGTTTCGGTCAGGTCTCCCTGTATCAGGCTGTTCAACGCCATTTCAACAGCTGACCTTGCGTCTCTAAGTCTGTCCTCGACCGCCGGGATGTTGCTTTCTTGTTCAGGCCCGAAAATCACGTCGTGGACTTCCGCTGACCGTTTTCTTCCGGGAAGCCACCAACCCCAGCTCAAAGTCTACGTTCACCTCTGACTCTCACTTTTTTAACCCAAGGCCCCCATTCAGCTTCTGGTATAACCTGCGACAATATATAGTTTTTCAGGTCTATCGTTGACTCTGTTCCCCAGAGAACCTCTTTATAACGCAGGTCTATTTTAACCCATGTTCCACGCCGGGTTTTCCCTATTGCGTATCCGTAAAACTCCCGGTAGGCCCTCGTTATACCCTGTTCTTTCAGCCACTCAAACTGGGGAAGGGACAAGTCTATAGTTTCTAGCGGGATCACTTCTTTTTTGTGGACTATGATGTTCGGAGGCCTAACCTCAACTAAGACAATTTCTTCCATAAAAAAAGATTGGGGAAGGAAATATATAAGTCTAAGTGCGTCTCCGTGTCCTCGCTCTCGGTATGCCCAGAGCGGTCTTCGGACGGACCATGCGTGGAGCCGTTCCGAGAGACACCATAACGTCCACGACGTTCGCTCCGGAGACTCCAGCTGCCATGAGCGATTCGCCGACGGCTCTCTTGTCTGCTCTCGCAGCTCTCCTGACCTGTTCGATCGCCTTCTTCGGCAAGATGACGTAGGTGTTGGGGCCTACTCTCATGCCCCAAACCCCTGTGGTTCCAGCAGCTGCCTTGGATATGTCTATGGCCTTCCTCAAGCCTGTGAGGACGCCTCTAGGCGTGCCTTCAGGCAGAACTAACGCTCCCGCCTTGCCGAAGCTCTTTCCTTTCCAAGGAACCGGTCGCCTGTTCACTATCTTCGGCATACCGTCTATGAGCGTGCCGAAGTAGGTGTATCCGGGGAAGAGTCCGGGAGCTCTCCGGGCGAAAGACCTGAAGAGGTAGTAGGCGTATGCCGGGTCAGCTGCCAAGTTCTGAATGGCGATCCTAGCTAGTTCCTCTCTCGTCACGGGTGGAGCTACGGCCACCGCCATACTAAACACCGAAACTTTTTATTGACGGAACAAAATATAAATGTATTCGTAGTAAAATATTCTACGGGTAGATGCCTATGCTAAAAAGGAGAAATGTAGAAAATGAGGAAGAAGGGTGGACAAGTATTAAAGTTAGGAAATCCACCTACAAGGGGCTTATCAGGGCTAGGGCGTATTTAGAACTTGTGAACTCTAGGAAGATCAGTTTCGACGAGACTCTCCGCATCCTTTTCGGTTTGCTTGGAGAGCTTAGTGCAAGGGAGATGTATTTGAAGGCTTTAGAGGAAGAAGGGAACGAGGCAGGGAAGGTTGAGAATCAGGGTTAGATTTTCTTTATTCCTAACGCTGTTCTTGGGCGTATGATGTTGATTAGCTGCTGTTCCCTCTGTCTCTTTTCTTCTTCAGCTGCTAGTTGCCGGAGATACTGCTTGTAGTGGTATCGGTAAAAGTTTTTGAGTTCTTTCGGTAGCTTCATGTAGGTCTGGTTCGTTAAGCCCCACTTTTTTAGGAAAGCGGTCCAAGTGTCTATTGGGGCCATAGGGGTTTTCTCGGTTTTTTCTTCCAGCAGGCTTCTCGGAGGTTTGGCCATAGGGTAGCCTAGTTTACCGTCTATGTAAGGGTAGAAGACTCCGCAGATTTGACAGGCGTATAGGCGTTCAGCTACTTTTTTCAGTTTCTGGTTGCATGACGGACATTTCATGTTGTCATCCTTCTTCTGAGGTTTCCTGCTATGCGGTGTCCGAACACGTCTACTCCCGCCCCAGCTAGGTAAGCGACTATGTAATCCCAAGCGTCAATTGTTGTAACCGTGCTGAAGCCTAGAGCGGTGATTAACCCTGCGATCGTAGCTCTCAGCAGGGACGCCACGTATTTTCTGGGGTTGAAAGGCTCGTCTGACTCCAGCCACCCTAACGTTGCGGTTGTGACCGCCCCGAGAACTGACATTAGGCTGATCGCTAATATTTGCAGGTCTGTGACCATGCGGACTCGCCTAATTAAATATCGTAACGTTTAAGCATAAAAAGGTTTGGACGGCGTTTACGACGGCTTCAGCCTTATGAGGTATGGGTTCCACGCTACTCGGATTATCGCCTGCCCGGACGCAGCTGCGTTAGTGATGTAGATTTCTTCTATTTCAAAGTCGGTTTCGGTTAAGCCTTTCTCGGCTGGGGTGGAGTCGTTTGCGGTGCTGTTCAGCTTATACGAGAACGACGAGTCCGCTCTTATCACGGTCATCGTGTCGGCGACTATCCCCATTTCTCTAAGCCCTAACGGTTCGTCTTCGTGTGCAACGGACAAGTCTATCGTAAAGTTCTTGTAGTATTTCTGTTTGATTTCCTGAGTCAGCACGGGGGCTATCGGCTTCTCCGGAAGGACGACCTCCACTTCCTTTGGAACCTTTAACGGAGGTATTAACTTCGCCAGCTGGTCTGCGAGCGGAGACGAGAACTTCGGGGGTGGCGTGGGGGTGAAAGGCTCGACGGTTACAGGCTCCACTACTATTCTGGTGGGTAAGGGACGTTGGAACCTCCGTGTATACCTTTTCACTTCTCCACGAACACTCCCTGACCGTTAGCCATCAAGTGGAGATACATTTTCGGCTCCGCTGGGTAAGGCTTGACTTGGTATTCCACGCACTCGAAGATGTAGACTTGGGTTCCGGTCTGGTCTAGGCGTAGATACATGCTGTCGTCGTAGCTCCACCTGTCCACTTCCATAGGGTTGGAAACCGATGCAACGTTGGTGTCTATGCTGATCTTAACGTCTTTGCTGAACAAGGGCGGGGTTCCCCAGTAGAACGTTGTGGACACGTCGGCGTTCTCTACGGCCACGTATTGGATGTGGACTATCCGTTCCTTGTTGAGGTTTCCGTGCAGGGCTTCGTAGCTTGAGTCTGTGGATACGTTTAAGCCGTAGTTTTCCTTTGAACCACTGATGGTGATTCTCTGACGGTTCCTTCTTACGGCGACGACCTGATAGAACTTGTCGCCGATCTTGAAGAAGTGGCCGGGTTTCAGTTGCGGAAGCCGGGACGCCCATATTTGGTATGGGCTGAAAACAGACATTTCCTACATGTCACGCTCCTATTCTTCTTCTTGTTGTTTGGTATTAGAGCGGTTCAAGGTTATAAATTTTATGTAAAAGGTATGACGGCTGGGTAGGACTCCGACAGGATGTAGACCGCTTTAAGCTCCATCGGCTTCGCAACGTATATTTTCAGGGCTGGTTCGTGGCTGACGACTTGCCCGTTCACTTCCCATGCGTAGAAGTCGTATTGCTCCGTGAGGTCCAGCCCTATTTTGCTTGCCTCGAAAACGTGGTATCCTTCAGCCACCCGGATTTTAGTGGGGGACTCCACCGGCTTTCCGTCCACGAGAAACTCAACCCTTACGGGTTCGCTTTTGAGAGACACGGGGATTCCAGCCGGCAGAGCTTTAGCAGCTTTAACGTAATGTGACAGCAAGCTTGCAATCGTTATTAAGCCCGCCGTCACCCCTATACCAGTAGCGATCTTCTCGCCGATTCCCATCCGGTTAACCTCGCTTCCACGTCTCCGTAACAAACGAAATTTACGTAGTTAAACCATAAATATTTTGCCGTTTCCTCCTGTCCGAGGCGTTCGTATTTTTCAACGTAGTAGAGGAAAGCGTTTTTGACGGCTTCACAGGACTCGCCCCACGTCCGTCCTAAAGCCAAGTGGATGGGGAGCTGTAGAGCTGCGGTGAAGAAGGGTTTTGCGGACTTGTCTTTAAGGGCGTTAGTTTTGTCGTCTGTGAGGAACAGGAAGGCGTCCTTGAAAGCTGCTACGGCGACGGCTCCGTAATCAACCAGCAACGGTGCGAGCTCCTTCCCCGTGTGGCAGGTGAAAAGGTAGACAAGTCTACCCTGCATCCAGTGGGCGTTCTCCCTGTAAATGGTGACGTTCAGGTCGGGGTCGTATCCTTTGATTCCGAGGATCACGTTTCCGTTGCATCCGGTTACTCCTTTAGCTCCGCCGTGACCGTTGAGGACTACCAGCTGCGGATCGTAAGTTTTGAGGACGTATCTGAACTCGGGGAGGTTTGCGTGTCTGAGAACCACTATTTTATGTGCCGTAGAGAGTAGCCTGCCTAAATATTTCAGGTATGCGTAGCCGTAGCGTGTTGAAGGGTCGTAGGGGCAGGCTCCTAAAAGTATAGTTGCCACATCAACGCTTCCTCTTCAAGTATTCCAAGTCCGCTTTTCTGAGGGCTTTGCCGAGGCTTGTCAGCTTCTCTTTTTCTCTGTCGGCTTCTTCTAGGGGGACGGACTCGCTGAACGTCGAAACCTTCTTGGGCATCCTCCTTCACCTTCTCATAAACTGTATCACTAAGCCTATAACAGCTATTGCTACGCCTCCATATATAACATACTGTATCGTCTTCGGTATGGCTTCATACCATTCCGGCGGTCTCTTCCTGAAGGCTTCCTTGTATTCCTTGTATTGTTCAGGGGTTATCTCGCCTTCTTCCAGCAGTTTTTCAAGCGTTATCTCCTCTCTCATTTCCAGCTCCGTTCTTCTGAACCACGCTAACGCCATTATGATGAGTCCTTCAGCCAGCAGGATCAGGGCTATGGCTCCGAGGATAGCTGCTAACGGAGGGGCGAAGCTCAGCCTTGACAGGGACTCTGTTCTCTGGTAGTAGTATAATGTAACCGTTGAGCCTTCCCAGTCGAGGACGTGTCCAAGATACGTGTAGCCCGCAAAAAACTCGAAGGCGTTTATGGTTGGAACGAGAACTGTGTTTATGAGAGGTTCAACATCCTCTCTTTTCGCCCAAGGGAGCTTAAAAAAATAGATCACTAGCTTGTGTGTCCAGCCGGGTATCTCCTCTGCTTGAACGGAAACTTCAGGGCTTTTAGCAAACTTTTCGTAGAGGATTCCGTATGTCAACGTGCAAACATCTTCGCCAGCTTTTGACAGCCCTCGTATTCTTCGTCTCCTTCAAACATGGTGTAGAACGTGTGTTTTCCCGGCTTGTCGAGGGTGAACGTGGTTTCGCAGTAGCCGTTGTAGTCCGTCGTCTTCGTGTCTATCACTTCAGCTGCTCCGTCGTTCAGCCTGTGGTAGAACTTGATGGTTTTCCCTTCAACCGGGTGCTGGACGCCTTCAGCGTCTTTCCAGTATAGCGTGGACTGAATCTTTATGGGTTCACCGATGTAGTAGGTTTTTCCTTCAGCCCTGTTGCCTTGGGAGTCGTATAGGACAACGTAGAGAACCGTCGGTTTCTTTTGAGCTGACACGTTAACCTCTGGGCTGGTCGAGTATGACTCGTAGAGTATACCGTAACGGTCTAGTAGCCTACGCATCCCTGCTACCTCTCAGCCGGGGGTGTTGAGAGGAGGAAAAAGGCAGCTGTCAGACGCTGGTTTAGGACGTTGTTATCGTCGAGTCCTGCAGGTTCTTCGGCAACACGACGAAGGCTAACAGCCAAGCGTTCACGTAGCTCGGGGTGGGCGTGGTCGTGGTGTGAACCGTGAAGGTGAAGGTTTCGTCTCCTCTCCAAGTGTAGGCGTCTAGGTTGCCCTTGTAGGCTCCCTGTTTCTCCCTGTAGTAGTAGACCGGCTTAACGAACCAGTCGCCGATAAGCTCGGTCTTGGCTCCGTCATACCACTTGATGTAGTCGAAGCCGGAGTCGTCCATGTAGGCTAGTCCAACCGGGAAGAACGCAACGTTGCTCTTCAGCGTCTTCTGGGTGTCGCCGACCGGCAGCTTATAGTTTGTCCATCCGAAGTGGGACGGCTTGAAGAACTCGATGATCATCCGGATACGCTTTGAAGCAGCTATCCTAGCTGCCTCGGCTCTCGCCTGCCTGTATCTGCGAGCTATGATGGCGTAGAACTCGTCACGGTGGGGAGGTGCGAAGACCGGGCCTTGAAGAGCTGCCATTTCTCAGTCCTCCTTAAATCTCCACGAGGAGCTCCTCTCTAGGCGGGGCCTGAAGCCCCTTTTCAGGGGATGACAGTGGGAACTCCTTTTGGAACGTATACATCTCCCGCTTCCGTAGCTCGTCTAAGACTATGATGCCGACGCCTGTGGCGAGTCCAGCTCCGCCCATAGAGGCGAGCAGAGCTTTGTCTGCGTCTGCGAGACCTATCCGGCCTGTGGCCTCGTCGTAGGCAGCTAGCCCTATGCCGAGAGCTGCCTCGACAAGTCCCACGACTCCGCTGATCTTGACGCCCTTAGTAGGCTCTTCCTCGGTGGCTCCGAGTCTGGCTCCTTTAGCTGCGTATTCCACGACGAGTGGAACGGTGACTCCTATTGCTCCTCCTCCAGCAGCTTTAACTACCATACTCAAGTTTTCATCACCGACTATTATTCTTGAAGGAATAGACATAAATATTTATTGTAGGGAGTTGTATACGTTTTTGAGCGTTAAAGATATTTTTCGATGTAAACCGTTGTTTCGTAGTATTCTTTCATCCGTTTGAAGCCTTCTAGGAGCGAAGTTACCGGTTCCCAGCCTAAACGCTTATAGATTTTCGTGCGGTCTAGACACGAATACGGGTTTTCCAGTTTTCTGCGTAGCGGGGTGTGTTCGACGAAGGTCACTCTAGCCTTGTTGCCCGTCACCTTCTCAGCGGTCTCGATGACTTCTTTCCACGTGCAGTAGGTTAACCCGCCCACGTTGAAGGTTTCCCCGTTCACGGCTTCAAAGTTGTCCACGCAGTCCAGATAAGCGTCTACTAGGTCTTCTACATATAGGAAGTCCCTCGTCTGAGAGCCGTCCCCCATGAAAACTAACGGTTCGTTCAACCACACCCTTCTGAAAACCCAGCTTACCATCTGGTAAACCGGAGTCCAAAGCTGCTGGCGTGGACCGAAAACGTTTGCTTGTCTGAGAATCACGGTTCTGAGGTTGTGGTGGTAGTGGTAAAGCCTGACGTAGTGTTCACATGTAAGCTTTGAAACTCCGTAGGCGTCTATCGGCTCCGGCAGGGCTTCCTCCGTTATCGGGGGGTCGTCGGGCTTTTTCATCTTTTTTCCGTATACGCTTCTGCTTGAAGCGTAGATTAGTTTCGCAAGGGGGTTATACTCTTTCATGGCTTCTAGGACGTTTAGGGTTCCAACCACGTTCACGTTCAGGTCTACGTATGGGTCGTGCTGGCTTAGTATGTGGCTTACCTGTCCTCCGAGGTGGAAGATCACGTCCGCCCTTTTAACGGCTTTAGCGACTTCCTCTTTGTTTCGCAGGTCTCCCCGTATGATTTCAAGGTTCGAGCTGTCTCCCTGAACCAGCTCGTATAGTCTGAAGGGATACTGCGTCGAGTCGAAGCTTAACACTTCAAAGCCTTCCTCTAGGAGGCGTTTAACTAGGTTTGAACCGATGAAACCGGCTCCACCTGTCACCAAACACTTCATTTCCTGTCACCGGCATTAACGTATACGCTTTACGCTTAAATATTTTTCATCTCGCCCCTGATTAAGGGGACTCTGAAAAGTATGGGGGACACCACGCCTATTCCATGTCCGAAGTGCCTCACGTTAACGCCGTAAACGTCTCCGTGTTCCCCGTGCATGTCCCCGTGATCAGAGGTGATTATTACTCGGCAGTCTCTGAGTTTGGGCAAAAGCCTGCCGAACTGTTTGTCGCAGTATTCGATGGATTTTATTTGGAATCTCCTCAGTTTTTCGAGGTCTAGTCTGAACCAAGGTGCGAGATAACCGTAAGCTTCTTTTCCGTCGTAGTATCCGAAGTGCGTGTCCATAGGGAGAACGAAGAGGAAGTATGGCTCTTTCTCTGTTAGCTCCAGCAGGTCGTCAACTATTTCTTTCATGCAGTATTGGTCTCCGTATTTGTAGCCTTCAAAAATGTTCCATCCGTGATCGTAAACCCTTCTGAAGACGGAGTAGACCATAGGGTTTCCCGTGAGTAAACCTGTGTAATACCCCTTCTTTTGGAAGTATGACGGTAGCCAAGTGTGTTTAGGTATCTCGGGGATTAAAACGTCGTTTGTCTCAACGTATTTTCCCTTGTCTGAGCTGACGACCTTAGAGGTTACTGGGCCTAAATTGTAAAGGTATCCCATTATTGAGTAAATTGTGCATGGTGACTGCGAGTGAGCTTTTAGCGGTTTCCCTACCTTGTCGAAGTTTGGAGTGTCCGCCGTTACGAAGCAGTCGTATCTCGCCGAGTCTAACACGATTATAAGGTAGTTCATTTCAGCACGGTTCTGAAAGCGTTTAGGATCGTGTTTGAAGTGTTCCTCCAAGTGAACCTTTTAACTGTTTCCAGCCCGTTCTTTCGGAGCTTGTCGTATACTTTGTCGTCTATGAGAACCTTCATTATTGCGTCGGCTAACGCTTCAGGGTTTTTCGGCGGGACAATAAGCATGTTCTCTCCGTTTACGCCGTAGTCTTCCACGCCTGCCGGCGTCGTGACGACCGGGCATCCGCACGCTAACGCCTCCAAATGGCATAGCGGGACTCCTTCTAAGAGGCTTGAGCTCACGAACACTCTGCAGCTGCGATAAATCTTCGGGAGCTCCCTGTATGACGGGGCGTAATGGAACTCTGAGGGGAAGTCCGGCTTTTCCAGTCCGTAGACGACGAAGGTTAAGTCTGAAATTTTCTTCTGAAGTTTCCTTATGGCTTTGAAGGTGGTTTCCATGTCTCTGCGTCCGTCGTTAGGTCTGCTTACGGCGAGAACCCTGTTTACCTCGACTCTTCTACCCGGCCTGAACCAGAACCTGTTTACTCCTCCCGGAGCTACGGCTAAGACTTTAGCGTTGAACCTCAGCTCAAGAAGGTTTTTGAGCCATTCGCAGTCAACGATGAAGTTCCAAGGCAGACGGTAAGTGTCCTCTACTTCTTTAATAGGCTGGTTGGGGAACCACGCCTCGTAGTTCTGGACGAGGTAGAATTTTTCTCCTTTCCCTTCCTTCCAGACTCTCTTTGCGGTCGTCCAGTATGTGGCTACGGTTACGTCGCAGTCAGGCATCTTGTCCGTGAACTCGGCTTTGACTTTTATCCAGTCCGGCTTGTCTTCCGAGACGATGTATACGTGGTCTTTTTTTGTTTCGAGGCGGTTTGCGACTTCAAAGATGTATTTGTTTCCTCCGCATATTCCGGTGTCCGCCATGACGAACGCTATTTCCATGCGGGATACCCTCCTAACAGCCATTTCCATTTTCTCTTGAAAATGTCGGGGGCGTCTTTTTTTAAGCCTAGCTTCTTGTCGGTCATGCTCTCGTAGTGGATCAGCCTGACGGGTGAACAGACTATTCGGCGTCCCAGAACGTATTTGACTCTTAAGGAGTAGTCCACGTCTTCAAACCCGCTATGGAAACTGTCAGCGTCGAAGCCTCCCACCTTGTCTATAACGTCCCGCTTTATCATGTAAGCTGCCCCCGTCACCCAGTCGCAGTCCCTTATTTTCCCGTATTTTTTGTGGTCGTAGGGTTCTCCGTAGTGGGGGTGGAAGACTCCTTCAGGTATGGGGCTTCCGCCGACGTGCTGTATCTTGCCGTCGGGGAACAGGAGGTTACATCCCACCACTCCGATTGAGCTGTCGGACTCTGCGGTGTTAACCAAGTTCAGCAACCAGTAATCTTCGATCACCAGCATGTCGTTGTTCAGCAAGAGGACGTATTTCCCCGTTGACTGTCTGATGCCTTCGTTCCACGCCCGGCCTACGCCGGTTCTTTCGCTCTGCAGGATGACTTTCAGCTGGATTGGAAGTTTCTGCTTGGTCAGCTCCACGAGCTTCTTCTGGTTTTCTTCGTCTGAAACGTTGTCCAGTATTATGAGCTCGTAGGGGTAGCTCGTCTTCTCGTAGATGCTTCGGATCAGAGGTAAAGTCCATTCTATTCCGTTGTAGTTGAGGATTATGATGGAGACGTGGCTGTTGTCCGCCGGGGTGAAGCCGTATCTTACGTGCTGTTCTTTTGTTGGGAAGTCGGCTTTGATCGGGTAGTATAAAATGTCTTTTGGGACGTTGAGGGGTTGCATGGTGAACCGCCCGGCCCCGAACGTTCCCATTAGGCTGTCGTCGTAGTATACTTCTCCGTAGAACGACCGGTATACTCCCTTCTTGAACTTTTCAAGGGTGAAGCTCAGGTTTTTTATGTTGAAAAGCAGGGTGGCCTCGTCGAAACTGTGGTCAAACGTCAAGTGTAGCCGAACTTGGTTACGGCTTACAGGCTCCACTCTGCACCATCTGGACGGGTGTGACGGGTGTATGAACTGGTTGGTTCCTACAACCCGTATCATCAGCCTACTCAAAAAATCGGATAAGCCGGGGGTAGACTCGTCTGCTGTCATAATTCAACCTCGCCTTAGCTATATTTTTACGCATCTGCTTTCTTAAGTCTTCGTATTGGATTAAGTATAGAATGGCGTCTGCTAGGTCGTCTACGCTGTAATAGTGGTATTGCAGGTAAACTCTCTCCAAGTATAAATGCTGTTTCACGTCCCGGCACTTCACGAGGATGCCTGTTTTTCCGTCTTCCACTATCTCGTTGTATGGCTGGGCGTCCACCGACACTACCGGGGTAAAGAACCTGAACGCTTCTATCATGGGGACGCCGAAGCCTTCGCAGTATGAGGCTTGGACGTAGACGGTCGCCCGCTTATATAGTGCGTTTAGTTTCCGTTGAGGCAGCTTGCCGAACTGGTTTGTGAACCAGAAGTCGTTGATCTGTAGGAGCTGCATGAGGGCTGGAACGTCGTAGTATCCTCCTCCGCTATGCAGGATGAAGCATACGTCTTCCATTTCCCTCTTCACGAGCTTGCAGGCCACCATGAACTTGTCTAAGGCTTTGCGTGGCATGTTGCCCGTGACGTAGAGGACGAGCGGTCTGCCTTTAAGGAACGTTTCCGCCCACTTCAAATACTTCTTGTCGTAGTCCATAGTCATTTCGACGCCGTGAGGTATCGTCCCGGCGACGGTTAAGCCTACGGCTTCGAGGCACATTTTAGTGAAGAGGCTGTTCGCAACTATTGTTATGTCGTCTGCTATTTTAAGCTCGTTGCTTATCGGCTCGATCACGGGGAACCCTTCTATCGAAGTGTAGAACACTACCCTTTTTTCCGGCAGGAACCTTCCTAAGTAGTTGAAGGTTTCTTGGAACGGCGTCCCGACGAACAGTATGTTCTTTTGTGGAATGTCCTTTTTCTCGTAGTCGTAGAGTTTAACGTTGCACCTGTTTTTTAGGGTGTTGTAGATTTCGAGGGCTACGGCGTATAGGCTGAACTGCTTGTATGGGACGACTATTGCCAAGTTCATTTCTTCTTCTCCTTTTTGACGCCTAGAATCACTTTTAGGTCGTCTATGTTACGTCGGAGATAATCTTCTCCTCCCCACTCCATTATGATGTTGTAGACTTCAGGGTTCTCGAACCTCAAGACCATCTTGGCAAACTTGAGGTTTAACGCTCGGTCAGCTTTTTCTCTGAGGGTCGAGGAAGCCTTGAGCAGAGCTCTAACGGTGGCGGTGGTTATTTTCAGGTCGTAGTTCCCCGGCTCGTCGAAGAAGTCTTTGATTGTCCGCCCACGTTCTATGGCTTCGTAAACGTCTAGAGGGTTGAGCCGTCTAAGGTATTCTATGAACGACTCGATGTAAGGCCTGATCACCGGATGCTGTTTTCTGATCGTTTCCTCTTTAACCTGCTCGTAGTATTGCCGTGTGATGTCTATTTGCACTAGAACCGGCGGGTCAGGTCTCGTCGAAGCCGATTTCACCTTCTGAGATTCCTGTTCTGTCTTCGACTTTCGGCTCTTCCGTTTTCTTCGCAACTTTTCTCACCGCCTCAGCGGACAGTAAACCCTTATTCTTTATGGATGTCAGGGCGTCCCAAACTTGGTTGGGGGTCAGCCCCAGCTCCTTCGCAGCTTTGGGTATGTGCAGGGTTTTTTCTCCTTCTTGGATTTTTTTGATTGCGTAGTTGTATACTCTCCGTTCTATGATGGGGTCAACTCCGGTGGTCTGCGTCTGCGTCGTCCGACTCGACTTTTGGGTTTCCTTGAAAGCTTTTATGGCTTCTGAGCCTACTTCCCCTATCGTCGAGATGGCTACGCTTCTCCAGTCAAGTTCTCCGGCTTCCTTGCCATACTTTTTCCCGAACTCCACGAGTTTATCGTAGAGTTTAGTTAACGAGTCCACGACTTGAGTCATCTGGTCTGCCGGGGTGGTTGGTTGCGGAGGCGGAGTGGTGACTGGAGTAGTCAGTGGCCGGTTTTCAATCTGTGCGATCTTCTCTTTGATCTCGGCTAGGTCTTTGGTTAAACCGTATTTTGTTTCTATCTGGTTTATTCTCTGGTTCAGGTTTTGGAGCTCCGTTAACACTCTGTCTAAGCCTGAAGCGGTCGGCGGACTGCTCATCACCTTGTCTATTTGCTGTTGTATCATGTTTATCTGCTGTCGCAGTGGCTCCAGCATCTGTTGAAACTGGTTTCTCTTTTCCAAATCCTCTAACTTTCTTTTCAACATTTCAACTTCCGAGTTCGACTTACTACTCCCTCCTGTAAACACGTTATCGAGGAGCTTCATGGTGATTGCTAAACGCCTCACGGCAGCTAGGTCTCGGCTCAACTCAACGTCTTCGGCTTGCTCCGGGAAATGGGCTTTACGTATTAGCTGGCTTGCTTCGAGAGCTGTCTTGCCGAGTAAGGCTCCTTTGACGGGGACGGTTTCAGGAGTGTCGGGTATCGCACTTAGGAGGGCTGACATGTTGTTGATGTAGGTTTCCACGTTCTTTGCGTATCTATCGGGGTTGACTCCGAAGTTCCGCATCACCCTCGCCAGTTTGACAGCTGCCGTCTTTTTGTCGTCTAGTCCCCTCAGCCTAGCGAACTCTTCTATTACGGCGTCTAGTCCCTCGCTGTCGAACGGGGGCGGTGGATTAATCTCTATTACCTGCGGGGGAGCTTCTTCCTGTTGCTGTTGCGGTTGCGGTTCTTCGGGTTCACGCCGTTCCTCCTGTGCCGGGGGGCCTATCCGGTCTGGCGGGGGCGGGCCTATTTCTCCTTCAGCTGACATGCTCATCAACTCCTCTCATTAAAGGTGGTTTAAGCGAGGTGATCGCCCGGTTCACGGTTTCTTTAACGTCGAGTATTATGCTTTCGGGGACGGGTATGCCTAGAGCTGCTAGTTTAAGGACTTCGGAGCAGAACCTCGTGTAGGCGTTCACCACGTAGATTTTAGCTATGTTGGGGTCGGCTAGTTTGAAGGCTAACTGTCCAGCTGCCTCCACGTCTCGGAGCCTCTCCTCGTATTCTTCTATGCGGTCTTTGTTTTCCACGTAGAAGTTGATGGCGTCTTCGATAAACCGTTTCATGTCGGTTTTTCCCTGTTCCGGGTCGTAGTAGCCCATGTTTTTAGCTTTTTCCGCCCATCCCATAACCACGTCCGTCGCTATCGTCTTCACCTCGTTCCACATGGTTTCTATGAACCTTGCGAAGTCTTGGTTTTCCAGTCGCCGGAGCTCGTCTTCAGCTTTAACCTTCACTTTCTTTCGGTAGCGGGTCATGTAACCCGTTAAACGTCTGTAGTCGTTTTCGGAGAAGCCGAAGCCTGCGGTCGTCAGTTCGTGGAGGTTGAAGCCGGGGACGTTCTTCATGCCCATGATCCATCTGTAGAGCTGAGCCTCCTCAATCTTGCTTATCTTTTTGTCTCTGAACTTGATGAGGAGCTCGGCGATTTCCGGGGGAACAAGGTCTGGGTCGCTCATGTCTCATCAACTCCTCTGCTCGACAGTTCGAGGCTGTTTCTTAAAAGCATTTCAACGTAGAGGCTTAACGCTCCTTTCCTGTTTCCGAACGTTTCGACGCTTTTCTGTTTCAGCGTGTCTATGAGGTCGGTTGTCAAAGTAACCATCATCCTCGCCGTCTTATTTTCCGAAGAGTTCTTGGAACGCTTCTTCAAGTTTCCGTTCAAACCTCCTGAACCGCCTGAAGGCGTCTTCTATGTCGTCTATTAAAGGCGACCGGACCTCCAGCATTTTCCGGGCTTCCTTGAGCTCCCTAAGCTCCTCGGGGGTGGCAGGCCTCCATTTCCCGGGTATTAGCTTCCATTCTCTAACGTAAAGTATCGGTTCTTCTCGTTTTTCCTCTTTTTCGCTCATAATAGAGTATAAACCTTTAATGAAGATATAAGTTTTTGCCTTAAACGTTAAATCTCATGGATGAGAAAGGTTAAGCGATGTGGCATGGGCCGGTTTGAAGCGGGTTTCCTCGTGGGGTTCGGCGTCTGCTTAATCTTGACTTCAATAGGCCCGTTTTACGTCTACACAGTCGTGGACTTGATACTTAACCTTGAACCGGACCATCCGGCAGCTAAAGGGATGAGAATGGTAGTAGACCTTCTCAAGATTAACAAGTATGCCTACGAAACGTTCAAGAGCGTGTGCAGGTTTTTTGTTTCTTACTATTACCTTCTTAAAGACACGATACCTTGCATGTTTCACGTTTTCGTTTTGGAGTTTCTAGTGGGGGTTTTGATGGTTGTGGAGGGCATACTGCGTCTTAAGAAAAGAAAAAGTTATTAAGCGTTAGGCTTTTAATAGGTTACTGTGACGGGTGATGAAGGAAACAGCTAAGGACGTGGCGTATGTCCTGTTGCTGTTATGGTTTTTCGTGGGGACATACTACGTGATGGGAGACGAGATAATAGCCCGTATGCAAAAGCTGTTGGTGGACAACGTTGAGTGGAGTCCCGGCGAAGAGTGGCTTAAAGCCGTGTATTGGATAGCGTCTTCGATGGTGAGCGGACTTGTCCCCTACCACTTCAGGTTGAAACGGCTCATAGCCAGATACACCCCTGAAAAGATCGAAGAGCTCATAGAAGACTGGAAGCTCATGCTGGAAGACTTTAAGATACAGCTGAAAAACATGGAACGTCAGATGCAAGACTTTAACTTGGAGCTCAGCGACGTGAAGTATACCTGCGACACCATACTGAGGGACTACCCGGAGCTCAAAGCGTCGGTAAGAAACAGAAGAACCGGCCTTGAAGGGGAAGGGTAATGCCTCAAGTAGTGATAAGTGCAAAAGTTTTCATCATTCTGGGGATTCTGATATTTTTGCTGACGCATGTGGCTCTCTACTACTCCACAGGGTTCAACCTAATAAAAGCCACGATAGAAACCGTTTTCTGGCTTTTCGATAAGCTCAAGTGGCTCATTAACAGCCTTAAAGGTCTTGAAGGTGCATGACATCCATAAATAAGGAATGGAGAAGGCTTGCGAAAGCTATGATGTTGTGGCTCGCCGGTTACGTGGCGACTTGTCTACTTAAGGCGTATCTTAGCCGGTTCGATCCCTTCAATCCCTTCGAGGTTTGGAGATTCCTTCGGTGACTCCTCTTTAATCGTTAGTTTAATGTCAAATTCAAGGTGGTAGCTCACGTTTTCCCCCAAGACTTCTTTCGGGATGCGGGGAAGTATGTCCTGTAGAAACTTGGTGTCTAGGAGCAAGCCGTTTCTCTCGCCTTTACTATGCAAGGTCATGGGCAGACTGTATCTCTTCGGAGCCTTCTTCGATCCGAACATCAAGACTTACCCTCTCCAGCCTGCTGAGCTTGTTGTAGCAGCTTTTGGGCTTCAGCCAGCTTTCCTTCGCTTATGAGTTTCTGAGCTTGCTCGATCAGCTGCTGTTTCTCCGACGGCTGTTGAGGTTGAGGTTGAGTCTGAGGCGGAGCCATCTGCCGGGTTGGTGGAACGGGTATGCCTGCTTTCTTTAGCTGCTCGGCGACGGCGGGGGTAAGTAGGGTTGCAGGGGCGACTTGGGACGGTGACTGCGGGGTCGTGGTTTGCAAGATGGAACTCGGGTTTATCCCCAACGCTTTAAGCATAGTTTCGTAAGTGTTTATGATTCTGTCTTTCTGTTTGATGGTTATCACGGCGAAGACGTGTCGGATTATGAAGCCGATTATGGCGGTTCCAGCTGCACTGATTATGGCTTGGATGTTCCAGTTTTCGGGGAGCATCCAGCTCAGATACTGGTTGCTTCTGATCGTCGCTTGGATGCTTTCTAGGTTTGAGCTAACCCAGAGATACCAGCCGACGCAGGCCACGATCAATATGATCAGCAACGCTATGTTGTTCGCTAATTTTTGACTTACACTCATGGCTCATCAATTCAATATTTGGAACGTAACTATTAATAAGCGTTGTGATTAACTCA
>Ga0180302_10000412_pt1 | contig 18390 bp, 20 predicted proteins | sample GuaBasSediGuay17_FD_121794 | JGI IMG/M metagenome (GOLD analysis project Ga0180302, IMG submission 121794) | Subseafloor sediment microbial communities from Guaymas Basin, Gulf of California, Mexico - Guay17, Core 4571-4, 12-15 cm | ecosystem: Environmental > Aquatic > Marine > Hydrothermal... | reverse complement strand
GCATATGAGAGGGGGGGATCGCGGGCCCTGAGGGAGAGACTGAGAGAAATCCTCAAGGAGGTGGTGGAGAGTGGGGCTGAAGCTGAAGGAGCTTGAAGCTGAGGGCTTCAGGGCCTTCAGCGGTAGGGTACGGCTCAGGTTAGAGGGGGGGGTTACGCTGCTCTACGGGCCGCCCGGCTCGGGGAAGACCTCCATAGTGAGGGCACTTGAGTACGCCTTATTCGGCTCAACTAGGGAAGTAAGGGCTAGGGCGCTGCGAAGAGAGGACTTGATCAACGATCAATGCGATGAGGCACGAGTCAGAGTAGTACTTGTTGATGAGGAAGGCGAAATTGAGGTTGAGCGGACATTAGATAGGAGGGGGAGAACTAAGCTTAGGGTAGCAATAGGCGCTAGCGAGCTCCTCGACGAACGGGGTGAGGAGTACCTCAGGGAGAGGGTAGGGATGAGCCTCGAGGAGTTCGCTAGGGAGGTAGCGATAGGTCACCTTGAGCTTTATGCACTCGCATACGCCCCTCCCTCAACGCGCAATAGGTTGATCGATGGGATGCTCGGGATAGGCGAGCTAGAGCGACTCTACAGGGAGCTTAGCGGCAGGGAGGTTAGAGGATATATTGAGGCTCTAGAGGATGAGGCGAGGAGGCTTAACGTTGAGGCTGCGCGGAAAGAGCTGGAGAGTATTGAAGAGGAAGTTAGGAGGATTCGGGAGAGGAGGAAAGAGCTGAGGGAGGAGCTTGAGAAGCTCAGAGCTGAGAGGAGGGTGCTGGAGGAGAGAAGGGCTGAGCTATTAAGGGCCTCTGAGAGGGTTAGCGAGTTAGTGAAGGAGAGGGCGCGGCTTGAGGCTTTACTAGAGAGCCTCGGAGGGCCCGAGGCTGTTAGAGCACCTAGAGTCAGCAGACAGTACCTAGTTATGTACGCGGAGAAGCTAAAGCGTGAAGCTGCAGACTTGCTCGAGGACCTCTACCTTGGTGCTGAAGCCGAGGAACTGAGGAGAGTTAAGGCTAGCGACCTGGACGCAGTTAATAGAGCCTTAGGCAGCGCTTTAGAGAGAGCCAAGGGAGCTAGATTAAGGCTCGAGTACGAGGTTGAGAGGGCTAGGGGAGAAGTTGAGGAGTTAGAGGATGAGGTTAGGGAGCTGGAGGATGAGCTAGCTCATGTCGAGTCAGAGATTAGAGAGCTGGAGGATAGCAGGTGGAGGTACGAGAGTTTAGCAAAGAAGTATGGAGAGCCAGGGGAGGTGGCTAGGAAGGCAGCCCAACTCGAGGTTAAGCTTAAGTCGCTTAGAGCTGAGAGGGGGAAGGCAGCCTGTGTAAAGGCTTTACAGGCTGAATTACTGGGCCTGCTGAAGAAGAGGGGGGAAGCTGAGTGCCCCGTCTGCGGTAGTAAGGTTATTGATGCGACTAGCCTGCCTAAGGTAGAGGCCCCGGAGAGGCTGGAGAGGGAGGCTGAGAGACTGGAGAGGGAGCTGCGTGAACTTCAATCAATTGAGCGTGAGCTAAGGAGGCTGGAGCCCGCGCTTCGCGATCTCTCCGAGCTGGCTGAGAGGAGGAGGGAGCTTGAAGAAGAGCTGAATGAGAGGCTTGAGGAGTTGGAGGAGGCGCGTGCGCGCGTCGATGAGCTTGAAACTCATCTAGCTAGCGTGAACAGGAGGATTGCTGATCTCTCTACAGCACGTGAAAGGTTTGAGGAGTATCTAAAGAGGCTGAGAGCTCAGGAGCTTAAGGCAAGGCTCGACAAGGTGAGAACAGAGCTCGCAGCTAGCGGCTACGACGAAGAGGAGGAGAGGAGGATCCTCGAGCATCTGGGAAGGCTGGAGGCTAGGATCTCCAAAATCGAGGAGGAGCTCAAGGAGCTGGAGGAGGGGGAGAGGGAGGCTACTGCTAAGCTGGAGAGAGCTAAGGCTGCCGTCGAGGCTGGAGGGGTGGTGGAGGAGAAACTAACCAGGGTTAAACAATTGTATGAGACGTTGATGAAGGTAAGGGAGGCTATAAGGGAGGCTCATGTTACGCTCAGACAGAAGCTGGTAGAGCGGCTATCAACTACCACTAGTGAGCTCTTCAGAGCAATGAACGTGTATGGCGAGTACGATGAGGTCAGGATAGAGGTTAAAGGGGCTGAGGACGCGCGTGGCAGGCACGGCCACTACGTCTTCTACGTGCGCAGGGTCTCGGACGGCAACCTGGTGCCCGCGGCCTCGAGACTCAGCGATGGACAGCGCGCCCTTCTGACACTCTCCCTGGTGTTAGCTCTCAATGAGCTGAAGGAGCGGGGCCTCTCCCTAATAATACTGGACGACCCGGTGCCTAACGTGGATGATGAAACCAAGAGAGCTATTGTGGAGCACCTCGCCAAGTGGAGGCGTGATCTTCAAGTCCTCGTGACGACGCAGAGTAAGAGATTGGCTGAGGAGATGAGGGGCGTGATCCCGGTATACGACGTTCGTGAACTCTACGGCATGGAACACGCTAAGGCGGTATAGGGTTAAAGGTGCGCGAGGGCGTATGACGTGATGATGATACGAGAGGGCGACCTGGCGCTACTCTATTTCGGCGAGGGTAGGCACTATATAGTGAGGATCACGCGCGGATCTACCTACAGCTTCAACGAGGGTATAGTACGAGCTGAGGACTTGCTGGGCAGATGCTACGGCAGGACCCTCAGGACCCACATTGGCGTGGAGTATAAAGTCATGAAGCCAAGCCTGCTGGACGTAGTATATGGGAAGTTCGAGAGGCGGACACAGGTCATATATCCCAAGGATGCCGCCCTGATAGCCCTTAAGGCCGGTGTTGGGCCTGGCTCGCGCGTCGTTGAAGCGGGTACGGGCTCTGGATGCCTCACGGCAGTGCTCGCGTACCTCGTGAGGCCTGACGGCACGATCTACACTTACGAGGTGAGAAGGGAGTTCATAGAGGTAGCTAGGAGGAACTTGAGGATGCTGGGGCTTGAAGAATACGTAGTATTTAAGGAGGCGGACGTTAAGAGCGGGATTGAGGAGCGGGACGTAGATGCTGTAGTGCTCGACTTAGCGGAGCCGTGGGCTGTGCTGCGCCACGCTTACAGCTCTCTACGCAGTGGAGGCGTGCTAGCCTGTTTCCTGCCCACGATAAATCAGGTTGAGAGGACTGTTGAAGAGGCTAGGCGCATAGGCTTTGTGATGATAGAGGCTGAGGAGGTTCTGGAACGTAAGTACAAGGTCAGGAGGGGAGAGACTAGGCCTGAGCTTAGGATGGTGGGCCACACAGGGTACTTGGTGTTTGCACGTAAGCCTTAACCGGCCCTCGGCTCCCAGCGCTCATCATCAATCCAGCGCCTAGCTCGTTCACCAACGGGCCCCATCACCTATTCATTACCCTGGAATTAAGCTTTAAGCTGAGGGCGACACCCTTTAACGCTGCCTCGGATAAGTTATCGCAATGGCGTGGTGGGAGGGCGTTATCAGGGATATAGCAGAGTACCGTATATACAGCTCCACAGACGCCGTATTAAAGGCGCTGGAGCTATTCCCACTAGCATTTAGGAGAGCCCGCGACCTGCGTGATGGCCTAGAGACGTTAGCCGAGCTCGTAGATAGGCTGGTGGAGGTTAGGCCTACTTCCGTGATGTTGATCAACATGATGAGGAGGCTGCTTAAGGCCATCGAGGAGCGTTTAAAGGCAGGGTGGGGGGCCTTCCAGGTAGCTGACGCTCTAGAGCTGGAGATAAGGTCTCTAAGGAGAGAGTTAGAGTCCGCCATCAACGTCGCTGCGACGTTGGGCGCTAGGAGGGTGAGGGACGGGGATGTCCTCATGACATGCTCCTACAGCAGGACTCTCATGACGTTGTTCCGCAGGCTCAGGGAGGAGGACAAGCACGTCCACGTCTACGTCACTGAGTCCAGGCCTGGAGGCGAGGGAGTTGAGATGGCTAGGGAGATAAGCTCGCTGGGGTTTGAAGTTGAGCTGATAGTAGACTCTGCTGTCCGCTTCTTCATGAAGGACGTAGACCTCGTCGTAGTAGGTGCAGAGGCTATAGCGGCTAATGGGGCTGTCGTTAATAAGGTTGGGACCTCAATGATAGCGCTAGCAGCGCACGAGGCTAGAGTGAGGACATTCGTGATAGCCACGACCCACAAGTTCAGCCACGAGACTATATTCGGCGAGCTAGTGAAGCTGCCTATAATCAAGGGAGTTAAGCTCCTCCCAGGCCTTGAGCGTGCACCCGAGCTCTCGGCCGAGTCACCTCTCTTCGACGTGACTCCCCCTGAGTACATTGACGCGATAATAACTGAGCGCGGCGTGGTGGCGCCCGAGGCAGTAATCTTGCTAGTCAGGGAGCTTTATGGGTGGCCTCCTGAGACTATGGATGTAACCTCTGCTACCCGTAGATTGCTCGAGGTGGTGAAGAGTGGAGCTACCGGCTGAAGTTATCAGGATAGCCGAGTACATAAGGGATATGAGGATTAGGGGGGCTGGCAGGATAGCTAGGGCGGCTGTCCACGCGATGAAGCTTGCAGCCGCTGCCTACGAGGGACATGACAGGAGAGACTTCCTTGAGTACATGGAGCGGGTTGCTCAACTCCTTAAGTCAACGAGGCCTACCGCCGTCTCACTTCCCAACGCAGTTAACTACGTGATGGTGCGGGTCAGAAGCGCTAAGACGCTTAAAGACGCTATAGCCGCCGCTGTGCGAGCTGCTGATGAATTCACGTCACTCTCCCTAAGAGCCGTAGAAACCATAGGCAGGATAGGTGCGGGGCTCCTCGAGGATGGTGATGTAGTATTGACGCACTGCAACAGCTCAGCCGCCCTGTCAGTTATAAAGATGGCCTTTAGGGAGGGAAAGAGGCTTAAGGTCTACGCCACGGAAACCCGGCCCAGGTTCCAGGGCCTAATTAGCTACCGTGAGCTCACGCGAGCGGGCATACCCACCACCTTGATACCGGACTCTGCGGTCCGCTTCTTCATGAAAGAGGTGGATAAGGTAGTCGTGGGGGCGGATGCTGTAGCGGCTAATGGGGCTGTCGTTAATAAGGTTGGGACCTCAATGATAGCGCTAGCAGCGCACGAGGCTAGAGTGAGGTTCTACGTAGCTGCCGAAACCTACAAATTCAGCCCAGCGACCGTGCTTGGCGAGCTAGTGACGATAGAAGAGAGGGATCCTAGGGAAGTCGTATCCTCCGATATACTCGCTTCATCGCCGCATCTCAGAGTTAGGAATCCTGCGTTCGACGTGACTCCCCCTGAGTACATTGACGCGATAATAACTGAGCGCGGCGTAATACCCCCCAAGGCCGCTATACTTGTCCTAAAGGAGGAGTATGGCAGAATGCTTGAGGAGGAGCTAACACGAATAACGCTAGATATCGAGGACAGCGCTTACCCGGCTCAGCTACCGTGAGCCTCGTCACCCATCCTGTGAGAGGAGTCTCATCACTCTCCTCTGCGCCAGCCTAGGACTCTCCTAAACTAAGCTCTACATAAAACCTTCCCTAGCTGCCCTTTATCAGTTACTGCTCATGACATGATAATACATGCCCACCGACTATAAACCCTCATGTAAACAACATTCATGCTCAAGTCAACTGCCTGCCATTTCATGTCGCCGATGACCTCGTACGACTTGAGGGCTAATGGCGTGCACCGAGCTCCCACGGCCATAATGAGCACATAAATTGGCCATAAGCTTAGTCTACGCCGGTGATCTAGGTGGACGATGCGAGGAAGTGTGTAATCGCCGCGGCAGCGTCCGTGCTGCTGCCGCTCACCTCAATAGTAGTTGCCTCGCTGGCCTCAGGATGGTTTAATCCCCTGAACAATGCACTCAGCGACCTAGGTCATGCAACCAGGAGCCAAGTAGCCCCCATTTTTAATTGGGGCCTTAGCACAGGCGGGCTCGCGATAGCCCTCATCTCGTTCACCTGTTTTCGAAAGTACAGGCTACTGCTGGCAGCTGGCATAGTGACGGGCTATAGCTTGTTACTGGTTGCGGTGTTTGACGAAATCTATGGCCATCTCCACTTCATAGTATCCGTAGCGTTCTTCCTATCACTAGCCTTCACGCTAACCGCTTATGCAGCCACTTTCAGGACTTTAACCCCTCTGCCAGCTCTGGCTATAAGCATTGCTGCCTGGATCCTGCACCTAGGCTACGGCATCCCTAGGGGTGCAGCTATTCCAGAGCTTGTATCGATAATACTCTGCTTGCCCTTCTACCTGCACGCTGCAGCTACCTATCCGAGGGTTGAGGAGCGAGCTGATAAAGCACGTAGCGCAGAGCGACATTATAGGCTTTAGCTTACCGTTCATCTTCACTCCGAGCATGTTTTCGTATCTACAGTAGAGAATTTAACGGCAGGATCCCCGTGGGATCGTGAGCGGCGGTCGCTTGTGATGGCACAGGGCTCCCATCTACAGACAATCCTGCAGAGCTTAGGGAATGCCTTCCAAGTAGCTACTGCATCCGCTGGAGAATGTCCAGCATCTCGCAGAATAAGTGTGGCCTCTCCTCTCGGAATCTTATGATCTTTAAGTGAGGGTACCTCCTGCGTACACCCTCTATTATCGCTGGATTATCGTCTACGAAGAGAGCCTCCCCCTCCTTCACCTTAACCTCTCTGAAGATCTTCTCCAGCATAGAGGACTTGTTGGGGTGTGGCTCAACCACTACTACATCAAATAATTGCAATAGGCCTAGCGCCTCCAGAGCTCTTAGCGCTGGCCCTGGAAAGTTCCAGCTAGCCACCGCTAGCCTAAAGCCCCTCGCTCTCAGCTCCTCTAATAGCCTTCTAACACAGGGTCTTAACCGAATCCTCTCCCCTCGGGAATCCACGATCTCATCTCGCTCAATTCTCTGGTAAGGCGGCGAAGTAGAGCTAACATCAGGGTGATCCCATAGCGTGCCATCTAGGTCGAATATTATCAGCTTCACATTCCTCAAGCCTACATCAGCCATACCACTCCCCCCTAATGCATCTTAAAAAAGGAACGAGGTAAGCAGTCGACACCGGGAGTGGCGCCCCGGCCGGGATTTGAACCCGGGTTCTCCGGCTCGACAGGCCGGCATACTAGACCAGGCTATACGACCGGGGCTCGTGGAAGGTAGATAGTAGGGGGATTTTAAAGCTTTTACGGGGGGCTGTGGCTCCTGGCTGTTAGCATTTCAAGCGGTGTTTACTGCTTTAGTGGATGTTTAAAGACTTAATGTCCAAGACCTTTATTGCCTCGGGAGGCACGTATCTTGTCACATACACCGTCTTTCCAGCTCTATACACCTTAATGCCGCGTTTAGCGAGTACGCCTACATCCACTTCGATAATTACGGGAGTGAGTGTCTTCCTAAGCGCTGTCTCCCATGCATCCTTAGGCGTAGCAGTGAGGTGAACCATGAGTCTCCTACCCGGCTTAAGGCCCTCTCTAAGTATTGAAGGAAGGGCTTGAGGTGTGGTCCCATGATATAACTTAGCTGGAGGCTCGACCTCTTCCTCATACTTCACGCTAACTCTAATGCTATGCCCATACCTAGCTCTAATCCTCCCCTCCTTAATCTCGAACCTTCCCTTCGGGTCCAGTATTACGACTGCGTAAATGTGTTCAGGCTTCAACCACCGGTAAAGGTGCTTGCTCCTCCACCTCGTCCTTATGAGATCAGCCAGCTCCTCAATCGTCTGCTTTGTGAAACCCTCCTCATCTAATTTAACGCCCAGCGTGTGAGGAAAGTGTCTCAGTAACCCGCTGAGGAGTTTGCTGAGTCTAACCCTCTTCTCCGGGTCAAGCACCAGTAAGCAGGGCTTACCACAGTGCGTCTCCTCCTCAGTTAACTGTCCACAGACTCTACACCTATAAATGGGCTTAACATCTCGGACTCTCACCGTCATTCTAACCACCGCTCACATGCTGCTCGACGGACTTAACAGCTAACGCTGGACGTGGGCGGCCGCTCCTCTCAAGTATGACCGAGGAGGGAGGAGACCCCTTCATCACGCAATGCCACCATTCTCACTCTTTCACATGTCAATACAACCTTTACTAAACTCCAGCCTCGTCTAGAGCTCGCTTCATGAGGTATAAGGGGGCGGTGGTCAAGGGCTGACACTTAGCGGGGAGACGTGAATGTCAACAGCTTAAAGCCTCATCTCAGCTCTTGAGTACCCTCATCGAGTTAAGCACAGTGATTAAGGCTACTCCCACATCCGCGAATAACGCTTCCCACATTGTGGCTCTACCCACCGCGCCCAGCGCTAGGACTGCTACCTTCACGGCGACCGCTAGCGCGATGTTCTGCACTGCAATCCTCCTCGTCCTTCTCGCGATCTCGATGGCCTTAGGTATCCTGGTCAGCTTGTCATCCATCACGACGACGTCGGCGACTTCTATGGCCGCGTCGCTACCAAGCGCGCCCATGGCTATGCCCACATCAGCCCTCGCTATTACCGGCGCGTCATTTACTCCGTCGCCCACGAAGGCCACAGGCCCTCTCCCCTTCTTACACATCTCCCCTATCAGCCTGACTTTATCACTTGGGAGAAGCTCTGCATAGTACTCATCAAGCCCCAGCTCCTCAGCTACCACCTTCGCTACATGCCTGCTATCGCCCGTGAGCATGACTACCCTACGAACCCCTAGCTTCCTCAGCTCATGTATCGCGTTTCTAGCCTCCTCCTTCACCTCATCACGTATCAGTAAATAGCCTGCATACATGTCATTAACTACGACGTGCACCACAGTGCCCCCAGCTACATCGCAGACGTCATGCTTAACGCCCTCCCGGTGTAAGAGCCTGTCATTACCCACCATCACCACCACACCGCCTATCCTAGCTCTAACCCCCTGCCCAGCTATCTCTTCATACTCCTCCACCCGACCCTCCACCTCCCCCCTCCAGGCCTGCCTTATGGCTTGAGCTATGGGATGGTTTGAATAAGACTCAGCGAGGGCTGCCAGCCTTAGTACCTCAACGCTTCCAAAGCCGTTCTTCGGACACACCTTCACAACCCTAAAGACCCCCTTAGTGAGGGTGCCCGTCTTGTCGAAGGCTACTACCTTTAAGCTGGCTAATTGGTCGAGGAAGTTAGAGCCCTTAACCAACACTCCCTCCCTAGCAGCCCTGCCCAACCCGCCGAAGTAGCTGAGGGGTACTGAGAGCACAAGGGCACAGGGACACGAGATGACGAGGAGCACTAGCGCCCTGTAAGCCCACGCGCCAAGCGGGCTTCCCGTGAAGAGTGGGGGGAGGAGGGCTACAGCAAATGCAATGGAGACTACGGCGGGGGTGTAGTAGCGCGCGAACCTAGTTATGAACTTCTCAACCCTAGCCTTCCTAGCACTAGCCCTCTCCACCAGGCTCAGGATCTTAGCTGCCGTGGACTCCCTATACTCCCTGACTACCCTAACCTCCAATAGCCCCGAGAGGTTTACCGCCCCGGATAACACCTCGTCTCCCGGCTCTACCGCCTTAGGAACCGACTCACCAGTAAGAGGAGACATATCAACTGCCGATGTACCCTTGATCACGACCCCATCCAGGGGAATCCTCTCGCCAGGGCGCACCACGATTACATCTCCGACTCTCACATTCTCGGGCTTGACCCTGCGTAGCTCATCCCCAACCTTGAGGTTAGCATACTCAGCCCTGAAGCTCAGCAGAGACTTTATTGACCTACGGGACCTGGCTAGGGCTAAGTCCTGTAGGTACTCCCCCACACGGAAGAAGAGCATGACTCCCACGGCTTCAGGGTACTCCCCTATCGCGAAGGCCCCTAGCGTAGCGATTGTCAGCAGGAAATTCTCGTTGAAGGGATTGCCGCCTACTAAGCTCCTCGCAGCCATCTTTATTATTTTACTGCCCACTAGCAGGTAGACGAGGATGAAGATCGCTAGCACCGGAGCGCCCTCTATTCTCAGGGAATATCTGAGAACCAGCCCAGCACTGTATAGGGCTCCCGAGACTAGTAATGCGTATAGCTCTGGCTCTCTCCTAAGCGTCCCGAATAGCCTTGTACGGCTCCTCACGCCGCGCTCATTACAACTCCTCCCAGCCGCTCCATAGCTACTGTGCGCACATCTCGCCTCTACCGCTCCCTCAGGTGCACCAACGCTATCTCCAGTATCCTCCGTATGTGATCGTCATCCACCCTGTAGAGCACGCTCCTACCCTCCCTCCTGTAAGCGACCAGTTTACGGTCCCTCAACACGCGCAGTTGGTGAGACACGGCGGAGACTGACAGCCCCGTGATCTTGGAGAGCTCACAAGTTGTCAGCTCCCCCACGTTAAGGGCTAACATTATCTTAGCCCGCGTGGCATCGCCAAGGGCGCTAAAGAACGCCGCTAACTCTATCACCTCCTCATCACTCGGCAGCTGCTCAACGATCTTAGCCAGCCTCTCGCGCCGCTCCTCCGCCACCCTACACACCATATCTGATCGCTTGAACAATTGTTCAAACTATAAATAGTTATCTGGCTACTAAGGCTTATGTAGGAGGGGGAAAGGGGTAGGTGGGGATGACGAGGAAGAGACGAGATGAGCGGTGACTTAACCAGTCTCGGCTGACCTCACCATCCTATGCCCGTGATGAGCCTTAGGACTGGTGACCAGTGATCGCTTAACCCGTTGCTGAGGCCTAAGAAATTAATGTGGCCTTGCAACCCAGCTCTCGTGAAAATATCCTTGATAATAGTTAGTGACAGGGTGTTCTTGGACCCTTCCTCGGATAGGGTTGCCAACCTGGTAAAGGACGTGGCTAGCCGCGCTGGCCATAGCGTTAAGGTGAAGTATGTCCCGAACGAGAGGATCCTCATACAACTCGCAGTACTTGAGTCATCCCTCAAGTCCGATCTAGTGGTGGTCGCAGGGGGTACGGGGCCAGGACCTAGGGATGTAAGCATAGAGGCTGTGGAGCCTCTACTTGAGAAGGAGATGAAAGGCTTTGGCGAGCGCTTCAGGCTCCTCTCAGCGGAGGAAGTGGGGGCGCGAGCCCTCTTATCAAGGGCTACAGCGGGCGTAGTGGGCAGGAGCCTCGTCTTCGTAGTCCCCGGACGTCCTGAGGCGGTAAAGCTGGCCTTAGAGCGGCTGATACTCCCCGCTGCACATGATGCACTAGAGGTAGTGAGGGGAGGCAGCCACTGGAGGGGGCCTGAGCTCATCGTAAAAGAGCGCATTTCTGAGAGCGATGTAGAGATATTCTTTAAGCGTCATTTAGCTGGGCCAGCAGGTTTTTCGCTGATAGCCAAGCACCGCGCGGGGCCAGAGGGGTGGACGCTACGCAATGATCGAGGCGCGCTTAAGGAACTATTAAATTCGCTTAAACGCGTACACGACGTCAACGTCGCAGCAGTGATAGCCCGCCGAGCAGCTCCAGGCGACCTCACCGCACTTATAGCTGTAAAGGGGAGGGATAACGAGAGTTGCCTAAGGGCTATGGAGGAGATCATCAAGATCCTGGGTATGAGGTGAGAGGTATTGCCCATAAGGCTTGATGAGATTGCCGTGGCGTTCGTCGAGCCCCTATATGAGATAAACATAGGCTACGTGGCCAGGTGTATGAAGAACTTCGGCCTATCCAGGCTCATTCTAGTCAAGCCTCGCTGCCGGGTTGGAGATGAGGCCTTCCGCTTTGCGATGCACGGCCGCGAAGTATTGGAGAGGGCTCGGCTGGCCGCGAGCCTAGAGGAGTTGGTGGAGGAGTTCGATCTAGTAGTGGGCACCACGGGGGTTCAGACGAAAGAGCTGAGTCACGTGCGGCGCTGGATAACTCCCGAGGATCTGGCGAAGCGGGTCGCGGAGTATGAGGGAACTGTACTGATAGTCTTAGGGAGGGAGGATAGAGGGCTGACTAACGCAGAGCTTGCAATGTGCGACATCGTAGTGACCATACCCGCCAATCCCGAGTACCCGATACTCAACGTGTCGCACGCCGCCGTGGTAATATTTTACGAGTTATTTAAGCGCGCAGCCAGCGTCAAGCCCCCCCTCAGGCTGCCGAGGAGGGAGGAAGTTAACACGCTCCTACACTACCTGAGGGGCCTCGTGCTAATTCTTGGGGGAAGTAGGGAAAGAGCGGAGAAGGCTTGCTTAATGATGAGGAGGCTATTAGGGGGCGCTCCTCCCACAGACTCGGACGTTAGGATGTTATTGGGAGTATTTAGAGGAGCGTATGAGAGGCTAAGGAGCGGGGAGCGGCCCCTATGAGAATACTTATAAATATTGTGGTGGAGAGATGAGCAAGGTGTAGTTCATGCCGCTAAGGCCAGGCCGCTGCTACAGGAGGTTTGACACACCCCCCTACACTAGGCTAGAGTATATCAGGAGCATACCGCCAGTCACCATACCCAAGTTCGATCTAGGAAATCCGAGGGGCAACTTCAAGCTAATGGTAAAGCTAGTCACCCTCAGGGCTGGGCAGATTAGGCAGAACGCTCTCGAAGCCGCCAGGCAGATAGCTAATAAATACATGGCCTCTAGCGTGGGCGAGCAAAACTACTTCATGAGGATCTGCGTCTATCCTCACCACATCCTGAGGGAGAATAAGATGATGGCGATGGCCGGGGCTGACAGGCTTCAGGATGGAATGCGCCTGTCCTTTGGCACGCCGATAGGCAGGGCGGCGAGAGTCAATAGAGGGCAGGTGGTGATCTACGTGAAGGTGAACCCTCAGCATCTCGATCACGCTAAAGAGGCCATGAGGAGAGCCGCTTCCAAGCTGCCTCTCCCCTGTAGAATAGTGGTGGAGGAGGCATGAGGGGGTCGGCTGGTGAGGGCGCTGCATGGGAAGAGGATAGAGGCGTGCATCTCCCTTCTATCTGAGATATTGAGAGGAGAAGTCAGGAGCAGGGAGGAGGCCGTCAAGCGGCTGGAAGAGATCTACAACTCCAGCGGCCTTGAGCCCATCAGGGGGTGGACTAAGATAAACATCTTTGAAAAGGAAATGTGCACAGCCTACCTCGTTGCTAAGTATGGATTGGGGCTTGACCCGAGTGAGTATGAGAAGCTTTACAAGAAGTTCTTCTACGTCGAGGCGGGGGCCGAGAGGGCCGTGGAGAGAATTAGGGCCGGAGAGGATCCGGCTAGGGTGATAAGAGAAGAGCTCGGTGAGGTTAATGAAAACCTCGTATTCAGGGTAGCTAGGCTTGAGGCTACCGCAGCTCTCTTGGGCTTCAAGGACGAGGGAGGGCTTGCTGAGCTGTTGAGAAGGCTTGAGGAGGCATTCCCCGAGCTCAAGCGTAAGATAAATGGCTTCAGGAAGTTCTACATAGCTTTCAGAGTCGCTCAGGAAATCGTGGCCGGGAACATAAGGAATAGGCTGGAGAAGGAGGCGTTCAAGCACGCCCTGTGCATAAAGTTGAATGCGGAGAAAGCAGCGCCCTCCGACGAATTCGTGAGGGAGATAGCAGTCAACGTGTTAAAGGCTAAAGAGAGCTATGTGAATAACGCGCTCAGCTTAAAGGGGATTGAAGCCAAAATAGCAAAGGGAGAGGCAGGTTGAAGGTCGAGCTCGTTAAGACGGGTATAGAGGGCCTCGACCCCCTGATAGGGGGCGGCTTCATAAAGGGGAGGACGTACCTAGTAGCTGGCGAGACAGGGACGGGGAAGACGATATTCGCCCTCAACTACCTCCTCCACGGCGCCATGAGGGGAGAGCCAGGCGTCTACTTGCTAGTCGATGAGGAGTACGACAGCTTCGTCGCTGGAGCCAGATCCTTCGGCTGGGATCTCGAGATCCTAATAAAGCGGGATGCGCTCAGCGTGGTAACGCTACTCCCCGACTTCGTCGAGAGGGTGAAGAGCAAGCCTGTGGAGACAATAGTGAATTCGATAGTTGAGAGCTTACGGGAGGAGGTGGAGAGGATAGGCGCACAACGCCTGGTTATAGACCCAATAGCTCCTCTCGTCGTAGGGGAAGAGGACGTTGTGAGGATGAGGGAGTATGTAAGAAGCCTCCTCACGTCGATTGAACGCAGGCTTGGCACCACCACTCTGATAACCTCCGAGGTGCCCACGGGCACTCTTAAGCTCAGCAGATTTGGAGTTGAGGAGTTCCTCGCCTCTGGCGTCATAGTGCTCACCCTCCGGAGAGTTGGCGGGAGGTTCGTCAGAGCTCTATGGGTCAGGAAGATGAGGTGGAGGCCCGCCGAGCCGGCGCTCTACCCATTCGATATTGTGCCTGGGAAGGGGATAGTAGTTCACGGCGATAAGAGGCTTGCTTGAGGGATCAAATCCCCCTCAGATCTGGTGTCGCTCATCCCTATGTCAGCTATACCAGCCTTCCTCCTCGGGGCAAGTACATGGCGAGGCGAGGATATTAAAGAGTTACAGCTAGATGAGCAGTCACATTAAATAGCTTAGCCCATAGGGGGCGCGAGAATGGGAGGAGAGAAGTGGTGCTACATCAAGGTGCACAGAAGGGGTAAGGACGTGCTAGTGGCAGTGTGTGACGAAGAGCTGTTAGGCAGCGAGATAAGAGCCGGGAGCCTCAGGATACGTATAAGGGAGGAGTTCTACGGGGGGAGGAGGATCCCTCTCTCCCAACTGAGGGAATACCTGAGAGGAGCTACGATAGTGAACGCTATAGGCAATGACGTGGTCAGGGAGCTGGCGAAGTGGGTGGACGTCGTAATGGACGCGGCAGTTGAGCTGGGCGGGGTGCTTCATGTCCAGCTACTGCTGAGGTGATCCACAAAGTTAAAGTGGAGAGACTGCGACTCTGAAAGGTAACTATGCGGGAGGAGAGGCAGGGAAGGCTGAGGGAGAGGTTCTGCCCAGTCTGCGGTAGACGCGTGACGAAGTATTATGAGGGGCTCTGTGAGGAGTGTTACAGGAAGCTACACCCCCTGTTGAGACTCCCCTCCACGCTCAGAGTTACCATTTGCCGAGTGTGTGGAGCTTACAAGCTAGGGAGTGGGTGGGCTAAGCCGAGGGGCCCCGATCCCCTCCTCCAGGCGGTTAAAGCGGCGCTAAAGCGGGCTGCAAAGCCTCAAGGCCTAGTCGAGTCTATGAGAGTAGCCAGCTTTGATGGACTTAGGCTAAGGGTCGTGGCTAGGGGCAGGGCAGCTGAGGGGATGGAGCCTTATGAGGAGGAGTACGAGTGCCGCGTTAAGGTAGAGTGGGGGCTCTGCGAGGAATGCATCTATGCTAAATCTAAGAGAGAGGTGGCCCGAATTCAGGTGCGAGCTAGAGGCAGGGACCTAAGCGGCTGGGAGGTGAGAAAGGTGAAGGAGCTCGTTACGAATGCCCTAAGCTCGACGTGGAGGGGCGCCATAGACCTGGTAGAGGTAATCGAGGATGGGCATGGCCTGGACTTCATCTTCTCATCGCTAGCGGCTGCTAAGCTAGCCGTAAGCGCCCTGGAGAGGGGGATGGTGGTACACGTGCTCGAGACGCGTAAGAGCATGGGAGTAGATAGCAGCGGGAAACCTAGGGCTAGGTCTACGTTCAGAGTCCTCCTCCCCGAATTCAGAGTTGGCGACGTCATAGAGCATGGAGGCAGGCTATTTTACGTAATGGGGTTTGAGGAGAGGTGCGTGAAAGCCCTAGAACTTAACACTCTGAGGGAGGTGAGGATAAGGGCTACCAGGAGACTCCTCGAGGAGAGTAATGTGGTAGTCAGGCGCGAGGGAGGAGAGCCTGTGATGATCATCTCAGCGCGCCCCGGCGAGATCCAGGTTATGAGCTTAAGAGACTATCACACTTACTCGATATACTCTGAACGGATTCCATTATGGGTGGAGGAAGGCGGTAAGGCCATGCTATTCTCCATAAAGGGCCGTTACTACGTCCTGCCCACACCTCCCACCACAGGCTAGCCGAGGGAAAGACTTATCCACGCTCCATTTACGTGAGCATCGTGCCTAGGAGGAGGAAGAGGAGAGATGAGGAGGAGGAAGATGAGCCGCCTCTCCCGGATAATAAGGAGACGATGCTAGGAGTAATCCAGCAATTCCTCGGCTATGACAGAGCTAGAGTGCTCTGCGCCGATGGGAAGGTGAGGCTGTGCAGGATCCCGGGGAGGATGAAGAAGAGGGTGTGGATGCGGGTAGGGGATATAGTGCTAGTGGCGCCATGGGAGTTCCAAAGGGATGAAAGAGGAGACATCATACACAGGTATACTAGCGGCCAACTACAGAAGTTAGAGGAGATGGGGCTACTAGATGAGCTTAAGAAGCTTCTTGAGGCTTCAGAGTTCTGAAGCGGTTAATTCATGGTAGAACTCGTCAGGGTCTCCGACGTCAACCCCGAGGCGCTTAAAGTACGCGTAAATGTTCCTGATATCCCTGCGAAGGAACTCCTTAGCCATTGGATGAGCCACATCGACGGCTGAGCCAAAGTCTATTAGGATGAGCTCCTCGCCCCTCACCATTACATTATACTCCGAGAGATCTGCGTGAACGAGCCTCGCCTTAAGGTAGAGCTGCTCAATGTAGCCCTTGATTACGTTGAACGCTTCCTCCGGATCTTCCAGCTCAACTTCCTTCAATAGGGGGGCAGGCCTCCCCCTAACTTCAGGGTCACTCACGAACTCCATTACCAACACATTTCCCCGCCTGGCATAGGGACGCGGCACCCTTACGCCAGCTTCATGTGCCCTCCTCAAGTTTCTGAACTCCTTTGAACACCACAACTCTATCAGCCCTCTCAAGTCCCTCCTCACCCTCCTAAAGCGCGGGTCACCCTCTATGTACACTAGCCTCCCTCTCCTAAACTCAGCCGCCTGCACGAGGAAGATCTTTACCGCTATATCCTCCCCCCTAGGCGTCTCAGCCCAATAAATACGGGCCTCCTTGCCAGCTGCCACAGCGCCATGCATCACGCCTATCACGCCATCATTAATCAGCTTGTAAAGCGCCATGAGCGTGGGGTAGTCAAAGACCTCCTCTACGACCTCGAAGAGCCTGCTATCCTTCACCCGCTTCTCTCTCCTGATCCTCTCAACCCTATCCTCCACCTCCTCAAAGCTCACGGGCGTAATACGCTCATTGCACATATATACTGTGAGTCACACGCCAGCCTACAGCTCCCTCAAATCTCTCCATATACCAGCAGTGTGATATGCTCCAGGCGATGCCCAGGCTAGGGCAAGAGCTGGATCAGCGGGGGCTCAGGAGGCGCTTAGCCAGCTTAAGCCTTCCAAGATTGTAAAACCCTCGACCCCAGTTATGCAGCGGTATACTGACTTTCCAGCCCCTTCCACTCTCAAAGGCTTTCTCATCTGCATAAGCGGCCTTCACATCCCCCACTACCAAGCTCGTATCTCCAGATTCCAACATTTTCCACACCTCACACTCAAGTACTGCAAGCGCATCACTTAGTACCGGAGCCGCTACTTGACGGCCCTTAATCACTTTTAACCCCAGCTTGGAGACTTTATCCACCTTCCTGCCGCTTAAGCTGCCACATGCATACACTATATCTATCTTCTCCATCGGGTACACGTTAACGCTGAACTGCCGATACCTCTCTATTAGCTCATGTGTATAACTGTCCACGCCTATCGCAATCGCCACTCTCGGCGGCTCCTCCGAGACGGGCATAACCCACGATGCCGCCATGAAGTTGACTGCCTCACCTACACGGCCGGAGCCTATGAGGTAGGCTGGCCTAGGATGAAGGACTAGGTAGAATTCCTCCATCACGTCCTTCATCGATAGGCTTGTGCTTAAGGAGGGATTAAAAACATGTTCTCACGGCTCCAATCTCTCTGCGAAGCTCCTCGAGGAAGGAGCGGATAAAGGCCACCCTTTCCACAGCTAACACTTTAGCCGTCTCAGTGTTTAGGCGCTCAGGGATCCTTAAGAGCTTCTCATAGATGTGATCTACAGCGAAGTCCTCCCCCCTCAGTTCCCTACTATTGGGGAAGGGCGCCTCCACACAGTACAGCGGCCTACCTACATACCCCGAATAGGCGAAGACGCGGGCTAGGCCTATCGCCCCCAACGCGTCTAGCCTATCAGCATCCTGGAGCACTGCTGAGATTCTAGATGAGGGCTGCGCCCCCTCCTCCCAGCTATGCTCACGCACGGCCGTCACGACTAGCTTAACCTCCTCAACATTAAGCCGTGAGGCTAACAGTTTCTCCGCAAACTCTGCTGACGCTGCTGCATGCCCCTCCTTAGTGCCACGCAGCGCTATTCCAACGTCATGTAACAGCGCTGCTAAAATCACAAGTCCTCTCTCCCGCTCATCAAATCCCTCCTGCACCGCTATCTCCTCAGCCAGCTTAACGACACGTAGAACGTGGCTAACGTCGTGTGAGGGCGGCAGCTGAGCGCCTTTGTAGACCTCCCACACGACGCGCCTGACCTCGACTATGAGCTCTCCCAGCTCCACAGGCATGGCGAGTAGTACACTACAACGAAATTCTTAAGGGGAATGCCCACGCCAGCTTATGGGGGCCGTGGTCCAGCCTGGTGGGATGCGCG
>Ga0180302_10000410_pt1 | contig 18407 bp, 20 predicted proteins | sample GuaBasSediGuay17_FD_121794 | JGI IMG/M metagenome (GOLD analysis project Ga0180302, IMG submission 121794) | Subseafloor sediment microbial communities from Guaymas Basin, Gulf of California, Mexico - Guay17, Core 4571-4, 12-15 cm | ecosystem: Environmental > Aquatic > Marine > Hydrothermal... | reverse complement strand
TAGGGATCCTCTGCTTATAGAGTATTTCAGGAGAAGCTTCGATAATTCCCCGCCTATAAGGCCTTATCACCTAGATTATCCTAATGATGACATTTTAAGGCTCATAGTCGATAGAGAATGCGAACTCTATCTTGAGGCTAAATACGATGGAACTCATATACAGTTCTCTAAGTATGGGATCTTTAAACACGACGGTAAACCCATAAGTAACGAACAATTAGCTGGCTTAATGCACATATGCCTAGATAATCCCTCTTTAGTTAGCAGAATATTTAGGGCCGTTGAGAAAGGATACGTTATAGAGGTTGAGCTCTTCGGGAAATATTATACGCCGATGGGATTCCACCTCACCTATGATAGGCTTTACGACCTAACGGTTTTTGAAGTGGGATTGAATGGTAAGTGGATTCCTCCTCCAGAGAAGTATATTCTCCTTAAGGAACTTAAGCTACCATATCCCAGCTACTGTGCGATTAAGCCTAGGGACGTGGAGGAATTAAGGAGGAAACTTTCCGAGATTGCGGGTAGGGATGAATATTTTGAGGGAGCTGTAGCTAAAACGAGGCTGGTGGATACCTCCGGATACAGGGTTAAGCAGTTTGTTAAGGACGGATTAATAGCCTTTAAGGTTAAGGTGAAAGAGCCTAAGATTAAGTTTAGGAAAACTAGGGTTAAGAGGAGAACTAAGAGAGAAATACGTATAGGCGGTGCTCTAGCTAAAGAGATAAATGATGAATTGTTAAAGCTTTACTCTGAAAATAGGGGTATCTTCTCCTCTCCAAGGAATATTCCTAGGATAATCAACTATATCTTAGATTATTTGAGGAATGCACATCCACACTTACTGGAGGGAGTAGAGGAGAAGGATCTGAAGAGGTATATAGCTGGAAAAGCCCTGGAGATCATTAGGGGAAAGTTTAGGTAGCAGGGTGGCGTTTCAGTTTCGTGAATCTGTGTCATTTTGCAGCTTTCTATATCTTTTTAATCCCCTTAATGCTATTATGTATGCTGACGCTGTGTGGATGTCTAATCCTAGGTCTTCCGCTATTATCCTTGCACTTACTGACGAATATGCTGGATTGACCTTAATTAATATACCACCAACTTTTGGAACTAACACTTCCATTTGTTGTATGAACTCTCTTAAAGCCATCTTTGATTGTTTCCTCTTTGCCGACTTACTTCCTTTCGGCTTCGGCCTGCTTAGCCTCTCAACAACGTAGTATTTCGCTCCGTGATCTCTAGCGTACTTAACGAGCTGGGCAGTAGCTTCCCGCCTAATCGTCCTAGCTTTTTCCTTAGGAAATCCATGTGATATGATTTCAGGAAAATGTTTATTTTTAATATCTCTTATTATGCCTTTATTGTCTATAATAACCATGCAGATTCTGTCTGGATTGAAGTCGAAGCCAGCAATATAACCAACAGGTTTAGCTTTAGATTTTTCTTTACATATTTAATATACAATTCAGGCGGTATGTGAAGATGTAGAAACAACTTCCCCTTATCCTTCAATACTATTGATGCCCCGTAACTATACTTGTCTGTAGTCAGTTCCTTAACTATGGGCAGATACTTCCTGCCAAACACGACTCTGCCTTTAAGCCAAGTATGTTTACCATCGGCGTGAGGAATCTTAATTAAGACTTCACTCGTATCCAGAAGTTTGATGTTTCTATTACCTTTCTCATCTTTACTGCCAACCGAGAACAATTGAGGTTTATTCAGCTTGAGATATGGTTGATTAAGGTACAATTTGGCCCTCTTCATTGCGGAGCTCGCGTACCAAGCGTTCGAGAGGTATTTTGTTAATCTCCTCTTAGTCTCGCTAGTTCCAATGCCGTTCTTAAGTAGGTGGTGAGCCATTTCTACTGCTTCTCTGAACTTCCTCATAAGCAGTAATAACCACGCCCTATCCTCCAGGTTATCAACAACTAACTTACCAATTACCGTCGGCTTAACTTCCTCTCCCTTTCCAGCCACAGCTCAATAGCCTCCCTAATGGCCTTCTTGATGGCGCCATAGTAGCCGAACTTCCTTACCGCCCTAAGCATAAATTCCTCCCATAACTCATCGGGAATTTCAACAGTCTTCTTAACCATAGACTACCACCTTAGAAAAACTTATATAACTTCTAGTATATAAGACATGTGGTATATACTGAGCCTGATGAGATAATGAGGGCTGTGAGCCTGAATGATCCCAGATTCGCCGATGGCTCCGGAGACGTAGCACTCCTCTGGAGCCGCAGGCGGGTCTGGGCGAAGCCCAGCCGTAATGAACCCATCCGTAGCGGATACAGAACGATACAATTCGATACATAAAGCTACGGGTTGGGAGAACGGTAAACGTTAAATTTTCGAATTTTATTTAATAGGCGTGCCTGAAACCATAGTAGTCCTTGATGTAGATGGCGTTATACTTCGTAGAAATCCTGTATCATATGTTATTAGGAGTATTTTAGCTGAGGCTGCCTTCAGTAGGGGGCTGTGTTTCGACTACCTATATTACCTTTTCTCTGAGGAATTTAAGGCTAGGGTTAGGTGCGGCAGACTTATCGAGGCATTTAACTTCCAGCTACTGCTCGAAAATTTGCTAGGCAGACTTGGGGTCAGGGATATTCCCTTAATCGAGAATCTAATAAATAAGTGTCTTAAGCCGCCCTTCCTAGAGGTTTATAAGGATGCTATCAAGTTTCTTAAGGAGGCGGATTGCGTAAAGCTTGCATTAACGAACGGGCTATCGAAGTTCCAGATTCCTATACTTGAAGCCTCTGATGTAGCAAGATATTTTGCCGATATCTTAACTCCCGACATTATCGGATTTGCTAAGCCCGATGAGAGAGTATATAAATATTTAATTGGAAAGTTTCATAACGATAATATCGTGGTTGTTGGAGATAGACTTTTCTTCGATATATCTGTAGCGCATAAGTTAGGACTTACATCAATTCTAGTAGCTCGAAGAATGCCTGAATATTTAAATAAAATACCATGGTCAGCTAGGGGAGAAAGCAGAGATATGAAGGTTTTCCTTAATAAGATTTATAGGACTGAGGCTTCACGCTATGGGTACTTTGACTATATCGAGCCTAATTACGTAATTAAAACTCTATATGAACTGCCCGAAATTATCTGTAAGCTAACTGGGTGATATTCCTTCAGACCTCAATATGCCTCTTGCCGCTATTATTCCCGTGGCTGCTGCACCAACTATACCTCTGCTCACTCCGGCTCCATCGCCCGCTACGAATAGGTTTTTTATAGCCGTCTGGAGGTGCTTGCTCGTTTCTATTCTCATGGCGTAGAACTTTATCTCCGGGGCATAGAGTAACGTGGTCTCGTTGAATACTCCTGGGACAACTCTATCCAGCCTTTCAAGCCCCTCAATTATATCCTGAATTATCCTATGAGGGTAGGCCATAGCTATATCGCCCGGCGTAACCCCCTTGAGAGTTGGAGTAATGTAGCTTCTCTTAATCCTATCCCAGGTAGAGCGCCTATGCCTTATTAGGTCGCCTAACCTCTGAATTATAGGCTTTCCTCCGCCCAATGTATTGGTTATCTGTGCTATACGTTTGCCGTAGAGCATGGTATTCTCCAACGGCTCGGTTAGTGAGACTCGTACTAGGAAGGCGAAGTTAGTGTTATTTGAGCTGGTTCTCCTGAAGGAGTGTCCGTTTACTCCGAATAGGCCTTCCTCGTAGAACTCCTTAATTACGTATCCTCTAGGGCTAACGCAGAATGTTCTGACGAAGTCGTCGTAGCTCGGAGTATATATGTGAAACTTCGGATCCCACGACTTATACTCGAAAACTATCTCATCGAAAATCTCGGCTGGAACCTCGACCCTAACTCCTATATCGATCGGATTATACTTCGTTTTAACTCCAAGCTTCGTTACGGTGGATGTAAGCCATTCGGAGCCGCTTCTTCCGGGGGCAGCTAACACGTAGTCCGTTTTAATGCTTCCTCCATTAAACACGACCTTACTTATCCTTCCACCTTCAGCCACTAGATCTAACACCTTAACTCCAAACCTGAACTCTACGCCTTTCTTTTCAAGTCTCTCAACAAATTTACCTATTATAACTGGCAGCTCATCGGAGCCTATGTGGCTCTGCCTAATCGGTATAAACTTCACTCCAGCCTTAGCAGCCTTAAGTTTAAGCCTTTCAAGCTTATCCGACTCAAAGTTGGCCTTAGGCGCCCCAAGACTAACGAATAACTGTTCAATATACTCAAGGAGCTTCCACGCCTCGTCCTCATCCATAAAATCAAGCAGATTACCGCCTATCTCAGGATGAAAATTCAACTTACCATCAGACTTTAAGCCTGATCCACCTGGTTTAGGCGAAGAATCCAGGACAACCACTTTAAACTTTCCCGCAAGCTCGTTCGCAGCAAAGAGACCGGCTGGCCCGCAGCCTATTATAACTACCTTCTTCACCTAATCCCTTAAATACAAATACCATGTAGCAATTATAAGGTTTTCCAACCAAATGGTGGCATATATTAAGCACCTAAGGTACTTCAAAAGCTAAAAAGATTTAAGACATTGTCAGACAATGTCAGATGATTATATAAGTTTTGCCCCTAGAATATTCTGACATTGTCAGACAATGTCAGAATATTATTAACTTAGAGAAACTTATTGAGGAAGAAGAAGGGGAAAGGCTTGAGTTTAAATCCTCACTCGCACAGATTAAGGATATTCTTAAGACCATCTGTGCTTTCGCGATCACCTACGGCGGTATAGTGGTTGTAGGCATTAAGGGAAGTGGAGAGGTCGTGGGCGTAAACATTACTGATGAAACACTGCTTAGCTTGAGGAGAAGCATTGAAACAAGCATTGATCCACAGCCCTTCGTTAGGCTTAGGGTTCAGAGCTACAATGATAAGCCTATCCTTATAATTGAGGTAGCTGAGGGAGTCAATAAACCATACTTCTATAGAGGAAAATGCTACGTTAGGGTTGGTTTATCGAATAAGCTCCTCTCAAGAGACGAAATAAAGAAGCCATAGTAAACGCCGTAGTACATAGAGATTACAGATCAACTTCATTAACCTACCTGAAAATACATCCAGGTCGAATAGAGGTCATGAATTCCTGAGGATTGCCCAAGCCCCTAACGGTAGACGACCTAAGGAGAGACCATCCATTAATACCCAGAAACCCCATATCACAAGAATATTATTCTACTACGGGTATTTGGAAGAATGGGGCATAGGAACATTAATGATGATAAAAAGATGCAGAGAAGAAGATTATGGTATGAGGTACGGAATACTTAAAATCTCCTTAGAAAAGGACTCAACATTATAAGATTTCCGCATGGTTATTTGTCGAAGAAAATACTAGATTTCGAACCTGCAGGAATTGTTATTATACCAATGGTCTTCTAATTCTTCGGTGCTTCTTAGCTTTGTGAATACTCAATCCTCTTTCCGAAATGAAAACTTCTTCCACATAGCATCACACTTTACTTTTCTTTTCAAACTTGTATACCAATCTTCCTCATTTTTATCTCAAACGTCTCTTGCATCATTTTTCCCATCAATATGATGTTCTCTACCATCCTAAGCTCCTCAGTTTTCACCTTCTGAAGAATATGAATATCACACTGAAAGAGATAGCAATAGGGAAAGAATGGAGAGTTATTATTTTTTTACTTTCAATTTTCCCTTTAGCTTAGTATCGAAAGATTTATTAGATTAAGGTTTAATCAAAATTTAGGTGAAAACGTGAGAGGTGCGTTACAAACACAAGGTGATTTCTCCTTATTCTAACTTAAATAAATCCTTGAGTATGGTTAGACGAATACAGTTCAGAAAATTCTTAAATCATAAGATTTTGAAAATAATATCGGAGAAATGTAAGAATCTGTTGAAAATGATACTTGAAGATTTGAAGAGAGAAGGTATTGGGATAATCGTTAGAAAAAATCCTGGAAGAAGTCTCAAGTTCATCATCTTGGATGTGAATGGCAAAGAATACGAGATTGATGTCGAAAATTGGGAAGAGTGTGAAGTTCTCAAGAAATTCCCTCTCCTTAAAATCCTAGTAAGGAACGAAGTTGTTGGAAAACCACCCAAGGACATAGAACCAGCTCACGTAAAGGTTATGAGAAAATTGGAGTTAGCTGATTATGAACCAATGTCGGATGTAGGTCATCTTAGATTCTATCCCAACGGTACGTTGATACACGATCTTCTTCAAGATTTCGCTTTTTGGAAGATAGTTCATCCACTCAAGTGTATGAAAGTAGACACACCTGCTCTTTACAGAGCGAATTATCCAAGGGTTAAAGAATTGTGTGGGAAGTTCGATGCGAGAATATACAAACTTAAAGTGGACAACGTTGAATTTGTGCTAAGACCTGCAGCCGGAGACCTAGGAGTTTTTGAGATGTTGAGTAAAGCAACGATAAGTTGGAAGAACCTTCCGTTCAGCGTTTACGATTATTCACACTGTTACAGATTGGAACAACGCGGCGAATGTACAGGCTTAAAGAGAAACAGATACTTCTGGATGCCTGACATTCATAGCTTCTGTAAAGACTGGGAGGAAGGAAAGAAAATATTTGAGGAACTGAGTTATGCATATTCTCGCCTAATGGACGCCCTCAACATAGAATATGCATTCGCATGGAGAGTCGTCAAGGACTGGTATCCGAAACTTAAAGATTTAATACTTCGTATACTCAAAAACGTGAACAAACCTGCACTTATCGAGCTCCTTCCCGGAAAGAAACATTATTGGGTCATGAAAAACGAGTGGCAGGCCATAGGAAGCGATGGTTTCAATGCACAGATTTCCACGGTGCAGCTGGATCTTGAAAATTCGGAAAGATTCGGAATTTACTATATAGATAAAGACGGAAAGAAGAAAGGATGCATAATAGTCCATAGTAGCATAGGAAGCATAGAAAGACAGATGTATGCTATTTTAGAGACTGCTGTGAAGCGGGAGAAGGAAGGAAAATTACCAATGCTCCCCCTCTGGTTATCTCCAGAGCAAGTTAGAGTCATTCCAGTCTCAGAGAGACATCTGGAGAAATGTGTAGAGATATGTGAGATCTTAGAGAAGAACAAAGTAAGAGTTGGGTTAGATGATAGAAGTGAGACCGTTTCTAAGAAAGTATTCGAAGCAAAGCGATCTTGGATTCCTTACATAGTCGTGATTGGAGATAAGGAATTGAAGAGCGGAAAGTTGAGTGTTGTGAAAAGAGAACTTTCTACTGTCAAAAAGGATTATAAAGAAGAGATGACTGTAGAGGAGCTAATTAGAGAGATAAGAGAAAAATGTGGTGATATGCCCTTCAGACCAATGTATGTTCCTAGGGAAATGAGTAAAAGAATATCGTTCGTTCCATGGGGAGGAGATTAATAGCTTACCAGCTAGAGTGCTTCCACAGGAAGTTGAACATCAGAAACAGAACGTTGGCAGATGTGTATTGACTCTTGCTCTAAAATGCTATGTTCTGAGGTGCCTAAAGTTTGGGTCTGTAAGAAAAAGGATAAATTGTGTGTTATCGATTCAAGAAAAACCTTCTTCCTAATGCGACTTTTTTCATTTATCGCTCTAATCTATGCTATATCTTTTAAACTGTTGAGAACGTCGAACTGGCGGAGGTTAAGGTGAAGAGCGTTAAGAGGAAGTTTAAGCAGAAGGATTTCGCTAGGAGGGTTAGAAGAGATAAGATAATGCTATGTGAAAAGATAGGTTTAAGCTTAGATGAGTTTATAGAGATAAGCTTGAAGGCACTACAGGAAATCAGCGATAAGCTTGGGCTGTAAAATACCCCTAATCTGATATTTTAGCGACCCTTATTTCCACACCTCTTTTCTTCGCCAAGTTGAAAATCTCCAGATGGTTCACGACGATTTCTTTCAAACCTTCGGGGTGGTGATAATGATTATGTTCTTACTAACACTCTTGAACATGGAATCCAACTGCTGGTGCAGAGAGAATTTACCTTTAATCGCTCCACTCAACTCTTTAGAATAGAGCTGAGTCAACTCCTTCATCACGTCTCTGTTCCTCAATTCCTCGATTCTCGCTGCACCAGCAGGAATGGAATTTCATCGCGCCAGAAATGAGAAAGGGAAGAAAGCGTTAAGCGAATTGGAGTGTGGAGTGTCCCCGAAACTCTTCGATGAAGCCAGAAGAAATAAGAAAACTCCTCAAGATGACTAGACATTACGAAAAATTACTTAAATAATTTTAAATAGAGAACAATTATCTACGGTAGAGAGCATAACAAGAAGAAGGATAAAGAGATATAAAATAGCTAATGTTATCGCAAAAACTGCTAAACAGCATCCCTTATTAGCTTGGCTTTATCCCAGTAGTATTGGAATAGATCCCTACACCAGCTAAGCCCCTCTTCATCCTCGACCAGAAATCCTCGGTAATCTATTTCACCCGTTAGGTATGGGAATGCTATTCCGGCACGCTTCTCGTTCTGCACCAATGCTACATCTATTGAATCTAGGAATCTTACGTTAAACCTTCTAGCAGCCCTATTATCTACTTTAGCTTTTCTAGGAAGGGACGCTCTCGATGGTAGAATTATCTTAACAATAATACCTGGGGGTTTCATTGAGAGCATTTCGATGCCGCTTAGAAGCACATGTTCGGTTATTATTAAAACGTATTTCTCTGCCTCCCTAATTATAGCTTCAATTAGGTTTATTGCCGTAAATAGGTCCGGAGCAAACCTTGTCCTCGCTAACTCTCCTATTCTCTCTAGGAAGCTTCTCGGTATACGCGTGAGATCATGCGTCAGGAAATAGTCCTTATGTTTACACAGAAAACTAAACGATGGAAGTAATGTCAGAATACATTGTCCGAAGCTTGTGAGATAATAGCTTCCATCCTTATCCCTGTCAACCAACCCCACTTTTATCATTCGCTGAAGATTTCTATGGGTTTCCTGAACTGAGAAATTAAGCTCTCTAGCGATATGGCTTAATTTCATTTTCCTCCCTTCAAGGAACTTGAGAATCCTAACCCTATCGATATTCGATAGCTCTAGGAATAGCAGCGATACATCCATACCCATCTATATGACGATTCATCTAATTAGTCTTCCTACCTAACGTTAAGCTTCAACAATACTATTGAAACTTCAATATCTTTCTTCAAAAACATTTATATTTAGGACTGGAAAGCGAAGAAGCAATCTCAAGCCCCGGTGTCTGCAATGAAAAAGCCAGGCGCCTTAAGGGTCGTCATATCCTTTATTCCATGGATAATGTATTGGAGTTTATCGGCAGTGGACCTAGCCTTAGGTCTCCTCCTAGGTCTACTTGCATCAATTATAGTGCTTTATTTGACGTTTAAAATCGGGGGATCAAGGATCTTTAATTCTGCACCGCTAGTATTCTTCCTCACATCGCTGGTACTCCTATATAGTGGGTTAGGAGATTATCTCATATATTGTGACCCGGCTAGCTATGTTATACTCTTCACGACATCCTTCGTCAGTATATTAAGGAGGAATCCGTTTACCTTGGATTTCTCTAAGGCCGATTACCCTGAGTCCTACTGGAACGACCCTAACTTCCTTAGGATAAACTACCTGTTGACATATATGTGGACTATAATATTCCTCGCCAACACGTTTCTATCCCTACTGCCCTTCCCGCTCTCGCTTACCACGGTAGTTCTAGTAGTTAGCGGAGCAGTTTCATCGGCTGTTCTCCCCGAACAACTAGTTAAATTATACTTTAGACGGGAATTCAGGAAGTATCCAGACTGGTCTCCCAATGGAAGGGAAGTCGTAATTGTGGGAGCGGGCATTGGAGGTCTAACTTGCGGCGCTCTGCTAGCGAAAAACGGCTTTAAGGTTACGGTTCTGGAGCAACATTATCAGGTTGGAGGCTACTGCACCTCGTTCAAGAGAAAGGGATTTACCTTCGACGGCGGCGTTGAATCCATTAGTGGATTATGGGAGAACGGACCGATAAAGCTCCTGCTGGATGAGCTGGACGTTGATTGGAGGAACGTTTTCACTCGAACTAGGGAAGCCTATATCTTTAAGGGTGAATTAATGGAAATTCCCGAGAAATTCAGCGACTTCATCAACCTCCTAGTGGAGAAATTCCCTGATGAAGCCGACTCCATTAGACGGTTCTTCGGGCTCATGGAGAATGCATATAGGGAGCTCTACATGAACATTGTTGAAACGGGAGGCGTTCCACTGCCTCCACCACTCATATTTAAGGTTGCAGGCTTTAAGGCTTTATTCAACTACCCGAGAGTGAGACCCCACGCATATATGTTGCAGAGTAGGACTCTTAAGGAGCTCTTGGACGAGTACTTCAGTAACGAGGATTTAAAGAAGCTGTTATCTATATTAACGGCATACGTTGGTACGTCCGTCGAGAAGACTCCGGCTCTATCCATGGCTATCATGTACGGATACTATATGTACGGAGGCTATTATCCGAGAGGTGGCTCTCAGGAGTACGCAAATCTGCTAGCCAAAATTATAGAGGAAAACGGCGGGAGAATCCTAACTAGACATAAGGTTGAGAAGATAGTAGTGGAGAATGGGGAGGTTAAGGGAGTTATTGCTAACGGGAAGATGTTTAAGGCTTCGATAGTAGTGTTTAACGCTAACGTAAAGCAGCTACTACGTCTAGTAGACGGTTTGCCAGCGGATTTCGCAGAGGAGATCAGGAGATTAAAGCCCTCAGTTACGGCCTTCATGGTCTACCTAGGGCTGGACATGGATCTCTCAAGGTACCCTCCCCTAATTAAGGATCTCGATAGAGGAATAGGCTTAGTCATTAACTCCAACATGGATGAAAGCCTCGCTCCAAGGGGATGTTCGACCCTAACTATAGTGACGCTACTGCCAACGAAAATGTATGATTTCTTCGATAAGGAGAAGATAGGCTTTGAAACCTATGCCGCTAGAAAGAGGAAATTCGCCGAAGAACTGATTAGAAAGGCGGAGGGGATAATTCCTGGATTAAGCGAACACGTTGTAGTCATGGATGCAGCTACACCATATACCTTCAAGAGGTATACCTTGAATTATCGTGGAGCAATTTATGCCTTCGATCAGTCCATAGATGCGCCGAAGCGCCCATACTTTAAGACGCCTATAAAGGGATTATACCTAGCTGGCGCCTCAACGTTCCCTGGAGGAGGAATAGAGGCTGTAACGATATCAGGTGTGATTGTGGCGAGGGATATAGCTGGCTGGAAAAGCTAATCTATGCTTATATAAACGTTCGCGAATTTATATAATCAGGTGTTTCCGTGAGAATAGATGAGATACAGCAGTTAATTAGAAGATCCAGAATGTTTTTTGAAACAGCGCGTTTCCAAATTGATAGAGGATTTTACGACTTAGCCGCATTTAGTCTTGAACAAGCGCTTCAGCTATTTCTTAAAGCTAAACTATTGGAAATGGGCGTAGATTACCCTAGAACGCACAGCATTAGAAGATTACTAGAGATGCTCTCCGGAATTCTTTCAGGCGAGGCTAGGGAAAGGGTTGAGAGCCTACTTAGGAATTATCTAATGGAGCTTGGAGTACTCGAAGATGCATACATTACTTCTAGGTATGTTGTAAGGGAGTATACGCGGGATGAAGTTGAGAGACTAGCTAAAGTTGTAGAGGAGGTGATTAGAAATATCGAATCTATTAGTTAGAGAAGCGCTAAGAAGGCGGGAAATCTTCAATAATCTGGAAATGTACCTTAAGATTATAAAGGATACCGTGAGGAAGATGGATCCCGAGGCTGAAGTATTTCTATTCGGCTCGGTTGCTGAAGGTAAATATGTATTTTCAAGCGATATAGATATCCTAATAATCACGAACGTCAGCCCTGGGAATGTGCTTACGGAACTCTGGAAGAAAGGCATTAAGGATCCCTTCGAAATACATGTTCAGCCTCCCGAAAAACTTAGATTCTATAGTAGAAAATGCAAACTAGTAAAAGTTTAAAGCCAAATTAGTGTAGCCTTTGAGTATAGGAATCACATCCCCCCTTCTGCGTTTTGATAAGAATATGAACCGAGTAATATTATATAACTAATTGGGTAAGAGGCTGAAGTTATTGTATACGATACAGAATCTAGAGCTATTGGGGATAAATGGAAGATAAGTAAATATTATTTAAATTCTATTTAAATAATAAATATTTAATCTTGGTGTCTGGCATGGGTACGCTAACTATAGTTATTAGTGATGAACTAGAGAAGAGGTTAAGGGAGTATTTACGTAGAACTGGTAGGATTAAGCGTGGAGCTCTCTCCAGCTTTATTGAAAACGCTATTAGGGTGTATCTGGACTACATAGAATATAGCGATAAGAGGTTTTATGCTGAAAAGGATGGAGAGGTAGTGGCTAAGGCCTCCTCTCTAAGAGAACTTGCCAATAAATTAAGGAATCTTAATATTGATCCAAGGAGTGTTAGGATATACTCCGTAGAGATGCTAAGATCCGGAAGGAAAATCGGGTTAAGGGGATCTAGGCTTTGATCGTGAATGGGACTCCATTTATTAGAATAGTTATATTTAATCCTCTGCTTAATACTAGATATCCTGAGGAAGGTAGCGTACTTGCAGTAGTGGACACGGGATACGAGGGCTTTGTGGCCGTACCTAAGGATATATTTGAAAAGCTAAGATTTAATGAAATGCTGTTACATAAATCAACTATTGTTTTCCCTATAGGCATAGTGGTTCATACTACATACACTTATGGTACAGTACTGCTGAAGGATTTCAATTTCGAGGTTGAGGGACCAATAGAGACTATAGATGGTCTAGCTGAGGTTATTGTCGGCCAGGACCTCCTAAAGTATTGTAAGCTGGAAATCGACTACTGCAGACGAATTCTATCAATAGAACCTTGCCAGTAAATATGTGCTACTATTGAAAAATACAAAATCGTCATGTAAGGCCTGGATAGAGGATTAACCTCAATAACATTGAGATGTGAAGCTTTTCTCTATAAGCTAAAATATCTGCGGCGAAATAATAGTATCATGCCTATATACGTTGTTGTGGTTAAGGATGGAGAGACTATTTTGGCGGACTTCTTTTCAAGCATATATTTTAGGCGACATTACATCGGGTTACTTAGGTATATTAGGGATAACTTCGGGGTAGAGTTTCCAGTATTTGAGAGCATTCTATCGGGTAAGCGCTGTACTAATCCCAGCGAACTTCTTAATGAGATTATTAGCTTAACCCTATTCCTAAATAGGTATGAGGGAAAGATTCCTAAAGCCTACTTCCTGGCTATAATGCCTAGGGACTATAGTGATGTTGTAAGCCTCCTACTGGGTGGAGCGGCTTCAGTGGCTATACCCCATGGCAATTCAATTATTGAGTTGGAGGGAGGTTTGGGCGGATTATCTATGTATAGAGATGGAGTTAAGGTTAAGGAATATAGGGAGGGGGATGAAATAGAGGTTAAGGATATGAAGTTTAAGGTATTTACGAGGACAGCCTACGACGCTTTCGGTAAGCCTTTAAAGACTCTTGTTTTAGCATCGATTATTGCTGAGAGGAGCGGTGGAGAGATACTTCTATCCGAGGAACTGCCTCCCGAGCTATCAAGGAGGCTGCCGAATATGTAGTCGTCTTCAACCCAATAACAAGGCTGTATCGTCTATAGATAATTTAAAATAGGTAATTCTAATTATCATAATTATGGTTGCCAAGTTTATCAATAGAGAGAAGGAACTTAAAGCTTTAGAGAATATATTTGACAGCAATAAGTTTGAATTTCTGGTAGTTTACGGTAGGAGGAGGATTGGTAAGACTAGGCTAATTCTGGAGGCAGTTAAGGGCAGGGATTACATATATTATCTTGCCGTTGAGAGGGGTAATTTGGAGAGATTTAAGAGGACTGCCTCCAAGCTGGTGGGTGAGTTAAGGTATGTCAAAGAGGATTGGGAAGCATACTTCCACTTTTTGAAGAATAAAATAATTATCATAGATGAATTCCCCAACCTTATAAAGGAAGATAAGGCTGTTCTATCGATTTTCCAGAGAATAGTCGACACTATATTACTGGATACTAGAACGAAGCTTATACTCGTAGGTTCTTCTATATCGATGATGAGGGAGAAAGTCCTAAGCTATAAGTCTCCACTCTATGGACGTAGGACGGGGCAAATAAGGCTTAAGCCACTTAACTTCAGGTACCTTAAGGAGTTCTTCCCGGAGGCTTCCCCGCGGGAGCTAGTTGAAATCTACGGCTTTGCAGATGGCATACCGTATTATCTTGAAAAGGTGAGGATGCCCCTCTGGGAATGGCTCGATGAGGAGTTAAAGGATCCTAAAAGCTTCCTAAGGGAGGAGGGCGACTTCCTTCTACGCTACGAGTTTGAAGAGGTTGGAACCTACAAGAGAATTCTCGAGGCAATCGCTGCCGGGAAGACGAGGCTGGGAGAGATAAAGAGCTTTGTTGGGAGGAAATCAATTACCGAATACATGAAGAACTTAATTGAGATAGAGCTGATAGAGCACGTTAAGCCCATAGCTGGCGGCAAGAGGGGAATATATAGGATAAGGGACAACTTCACGAGATTCTGGTTTAGATACATCTATCCGAATTTAAGTGAGATAGAAACGGGGCTCTACACCGTGAAGGACATTAAACGGGACTACGACAGCTATCTCGGAGAGGTATATGAGAAGATAGCGTTGGAACACATTATACATGAAATTAAGGGTGGTAGGCTACCTATGGCCCTTAAATTTGGTAAATGGTGGCATAAGGGCGAGGAAATAGATATAGTAGGTCTTAAGGGAAGGGAGCTAGGAATATTCGTTGAAGTAAAGTGGAGTGACTTAACGCGCCGAGATATTAAGGGAATATTTGAAGAGCTCATAGCTAAATCAAGGCGATTTGACGTTAAAAGGAAAACATACGTGATAGTATGCCGAAGTGGACAGAGTATTAGAGCCGAAGATCTGAAAGTTTACACGCTGGAGGATATTGTAGGGCTAGATACTTAAGTTAATGTCTACATGGAACGTATCGATGAACTAATGATGATCCATTAGATTATCCTTGGGAAGACCGTGGTCATTGAAAACCCTTAAGCTGAGAATCCGTAGTTAAATAGAACTTATTATAACCCTAAATACGCAGCTTAGGTTATCTACAACTATTTCTATGACAAAACAAATGTAGCCTGAACACCAATCTTAAAGCTTTTAAGATGATAATACATCCGTAAAGTCCCGATTTGAAAATATTTTCCCTTAATTCAGTAATAATAGCTTAAAGTAAAAACTAGGGTAAAAAGTTTAGGAAATTAGGAGGATTTTAGCTCCTCTATTTTAGCTTTAATCTTTTCGAGTTGTGAGCTAATTATTGAAAGCTGTTTCTCAAGCATATCTTTCTGTTGCTCTAACATCCACTTCTGCTGTTCTAACATCCACCTCTGTCTTTCTAAAAATTTTATAAAGCTTTCTCTATCTCCCATAGGGGGCATTTGAGCTGGTGGAGTTGTGGGGGGCTGATATCTAGGCGGAGCCATCGGCATAAACGGAAATTGCATAAATGGAAATTGCATAGGTGGAGGCTGAACTTTTGGCATTGATGGAGGCTGAGGATACGTGGGAGCAACTGGTGGCTGAGCTGTTGTAGGCATCTCAGTTAACTCTCCATTCTTGTATTTTTCGACTGCCTCCTGTACGGTGAGGTATGGTTCAACCGATAGAATCTTTATTCCTCTTTGCTCTAGCATCGTCCTAGACTGTGGCATGATGGAGGCTGTTATTAGAATCTCTGCCCCCTCCCTTACAACGATATCTGTTGGATTGTACATTGGGTATGGGAAGAAGAAACCTCCAGCTAGCGGTATGGAATAGACGTCGGTGACGTTTCCATCCTCAACTGTAACGAACGTTATGTAGGGAGAGTTTTCAAACTGTGGAGATACATAGGCGGATAGGCCGTCAGGCGTGCTTGTTGTAATAGCCAGTTTAACCAACATTCATCACCTTAGAATAGGATCCAGAACCACGGTGAAAACCAGAGGTAATACCAGGGATACAGCCAGTAGCCCAGGGTTCCCAGTAGCAGATAGTAGGGCAGCATGCTATAGTAGTAATAGTAGTATGGCCAAATCATGTAGTAATATAGGAAGGGACTATAGTACCACGGATAGTACCAGTAAAACATGCCGATCCCTCCCCTTTATATAATTTGATTTCTCATATTAAAAGTTAGCCTATAAAATAGTTTCATAGAATAGTTCTTAATAAGTAGCGGTAAAATGTAATAAGAAATTATCTTAGCTATAATATCTCTTTTCCCTTATACCATACGCTTGAATCCTCTATGTAAAAGCTTATTATTTTATTCTGAGAATATTTTTATGGTGTTCCATCTTGGATTTACGGATTTATAACCACCCAATTCTAGAATTTAAGAGGGATAAGGAGGTATACTTCTACTTCAACGGTAAGAGAATTAAAGGATATAGTGGCGAAACCATAGCAGCAGCGCTATACGCCAGCGGATACAGAAGGATTACGAAGAGTCCTAAGTACAGGAGGCCTAGAGGTGTCTACTGCATGATAGGTAAGTGTTCATCCTGTATGGTTCGCTTAAATGGTGTACCGAACGTTAGGTCATGTATTGTTCCTGTGGAGAATGGAATGATTGTTGAGACGCAGGAGGGATATGGAGAGTTACCCTCAAGCGTGAACTTGGAGAACTCTGAAGACTGGGAGGAGATGGAGACAGATGTTGCTGTTGTAGGCGGTGGCCCCGCTGGTTTATCTGCAGCCATATATGCTGCAAGGGTTGGAGCTAATGTTTTGCTTATGGATGAGAACTATAGGCTTGGGGGACAGCTTATTAAACAGACGCATAAGTTCTTTGGATCGAAGGATCTATACTCCGGTATAAGGGGCATCGAGATCGCTAGGATACTGGAGGACGAGGTTAGGAGTCTACCTAACATAGAGGTTATGCTTGGAGCCGAGGTCTTCGGCTTCTATGAGGGAAGAATTTTGGGCGTGCTTAGGGACAATAGGATAGTGAAGGTTAAGGCGAAGACTATAGTTTTCGCCACAGGTGCATCCGAGAACTTTCTAGTCTTCGAGAACAACGATTTACCCGGTGTTATGGGCGCTGGAGCCGCCCAGACCCTGATGAACGTCTACGGGATAAAGCCCGGAAATAGCGTATTAATGGTTGGTGCAGGTAACGTCGGTCTAATAGTCTCCTATCAGATGCTTCAGGCAGGGATAGAGGTTAAAGCTATCGTGGAGGCTATGCCTAGAATAGGCGGATACGTGGTACACGCTGCTAAGGTTAGGAGGTATGGCGTACCAATACTCACATCACATACAATTAAACGGGCGCTAGGCAGGGATCACGTAGAAGGCGCGACGATAGTTAAGCTTGACGAGAACTGGAACGAAATACCCGGCAGTGAAAGGGATATCGAAGTCGATACTATATGTCTAGCTGTCGGGTTAAACCCGAGCTCCCAGCTACTTTTCCAAGCTGGATGTGAAATGCGGTATATTCCCGAGCTCGGTGGTGAAGTTGCCTTGAGGGATGAAAATCTTGAAACTACCGTTGAAGGCGTATTTGTTGCAGGCGATTTATCAGGTATTGAGGAAGCTTCAACGGCAATTCTTGAGGGGCGTATAGCTGGAATCTCTGCTGCTATGAAGGTTGTGGGAGTTTCGAGCGAGTGGATTAAGAAGCGTGAAGAGATGAAAGCTATGCTTAAGGAGATAAGGTCTGGGCCGTTTAGCGCCAAGGTTGTTAGGGGTTTAAGGAAAGCCCTAATTGGGGTGGTCTCATGAGTTTTGAGACAACTGGAATTATTAGGGTTGAGGACTTAAGGAAACTTGGGTTAATGCCGAGTGAGGCTAGGATGCGTAAAGGGCCCGTGGTAATTGTTGAATGTGTCCAAAGGATACCGTGTGACGCCTGCGTATTTGCCTGTCCCTTCGGCGCTATAGTTAAAGAGAACATTAACGATATTCCTAAGGTCGATTTCAATAAATGTATTGGCTGCGGAGCTTGTGTTTTAAGGTGTCCGGGTTTAGCTATATTCGTTGTTGATCTTAGTGTAGGGAATGGTAAGGCTCTGGTAACGGTGCCGTATGAGATGCTTCCTAGGCCTAGGGTAGGTTTAAGGGCTGAGCTTTTAGGTAGGGATGGGTCGTCTTTAGGCTATAGCAGGATAGTGAAGGTTGTTGAGTCGAAGGATAAGACTTATGCTGTTACAGTGGAGGTTGACGAGAAATTAGCTATGGAGGTTAGAGGTATAAGGGTGATGGGGGATGTGTGAGGATAAGGGTAAGAAGTTTGTGTGTTTATGCGAAGAGGTAACCTATGAGGATGTTGTAAAGGCTATTAAGGAGGGCTATGATGACATAGAGTCGCTTAAGAG
>Ga0180302_10000408_pt1 | contig 18444 bp, 21 predicted proteins | sample GuaBasSediGuay17_FD_121794 | JGI IMG/M metagenome (GOLD analysis project Ga0180302, IMG submission 121794) | Subseafloor sediment microbial communities from Guaymas Basin, Gulf of California, Mexico - Guay17, Core 4571-4, 12-15 cm | ecosystem: Environmental > Aquatic > Marine > Hydrothermal... | reverse complement strand
GTATTTTTCCTCTTCTTGAGTTCCTCTATGAGCAGCTTTATCCTATCTGGTGGTATGTAATTAGCCAGCTCTAATCATGGTATGAAGTTCGAGAAATCATGGGTCTGTCTTGGTGGCAACAAACTTTAGTGGAGGCGCCGCCGGGCGGACTCGAACCGCCGACCAACGGGTTAACAGCCCGCTGCTCTACCACGCTGAGCTACGGCGGCACACATCCTTTCTAGGATTACGGTTATTCTTAAATCTTTTTGGGATGCAACGTTGATGGATACGAGTTCCCTGAGGATGGTGGAGACAAAATAAACTTATATAACTGTTTGGACTCGTTTTCTCTAAACGCGGTGAAGGCTGTTGCCTGAAGAGTTTAGATACGTCGTACGTCTGGCGGATACGGACCTAGACGGGTTTAGGAAGGTCCCCTATGCGTTGACCCGTATCAAAGGCGTGGGGATCCGGCTAGGCTGGGCCATAGCGAGGGCCGCCGGGATAGACCCCGATAAGCGTATGGGCTTCCTATCAGAGGATGAGCTTAAGAGGATAGAGGCCGTGCTTAGGGAGCCGCTGAAATTCGGCATACCGAACTGGATGCTAAACAGGCGTAAAGACCTCGAGACCGGTAAGGACCTACACCTGATAGGCTCCGACCTCGAGTTTAGGGTTAAGCAGGATATCGAGTTTATGAAGAGCATAAAGTCTTGGAAGGGGTGGAGGCACAGCCTCGGGCTTAAGGTTAGGGGTCAGAGAACGAGGACGACCGGGAGGACCGGTAGGACTGTCGGTGTCCATAGAAGGAGGAGGTAGAGATGGGCGACCCCAAGAAGCAGCGTAAGAAGTATGAAACCCCTAAGAAGCCTTGGGACGCTCAGAGGCTTCAGATAGAGCTACGCTACATGGGTGAATATGGTCTCAGGAACAAGCGTGAGCTCTGGAAGCATAGAACCCAGCTTTCGCGTATAAGAGCCATAGCCCGAAGCCTCCTAGCTCAGCCTCCTGAGGTCAGGGCGGAGGCCGAGAAGAGGCTTCTAGGCAAGCTCAGACGCATGGGTCTACTATCCGAGTCTGCTACTCTCGAAGACGTATTGGACCTCACGATAGACGACATATTGAACAGGAGGCTTCAGACACTCGTCTACAAGATGGGCTTAGCCAAAACCATATACCAGGCTAGACAGCTCATAGTCCACGGTCATATAGCCGTAAAGGACAGGGTCGTCAGGGTACCCTCATACCTCGTCAAAGCCGGGGAAGACAGCATGATAACCTACGCGCCTAAAAGCCCGTTCAACGACCCCAAACACCCGGTCAGGATCGCCATAGAGACGCTGCATGCAACGGCTAAAATGGAGGAGGTATCAAAGGAGCTCGGAAACGCCGCGGAGGGCTCCTAAACTCTCTATCCCTAGTAAGGTTTGACCTAGCTTCTTAGGTATCTAAAGGGTATAGAGTTAAAGACCCTTCTTAGAGCCTCCTACCCCTACGTCCACCTTTCCTTCTCGTGCCGTCGTGAGGTATAGGCGTAACGTCGTCGACCCTACCCATCCTAAACCCGGCCCTAGCCAGTATCCTGATAGCGTGCATCGCCCCGGGTCCAGGTGTTTTAGACTTAACGCCCCCAGGTGCTCTAACCTTGATATGCAGAGCCGTTATCCCCTTGGCCTTAGCTATCGCGGCGGCCGCCGAAGCAGCCTGCATGGCGGCGTATGGGGTGCCCTCAAGCCTATCGGCTTTGACGAACATGCCACCTGTGCATAGGGCTATGGTCTCCGCTCCTGAGAGGTCTGTGATGTGGACTATCGTGTTGTTCGATGAGCTGTATATGTGCGCTATACCCCATCTCTCCTCTTTCTCGTCTTTAGACCTCTTAGCCATAGCTAGCTTAGCTAAAAAGCTAAACCTAGATTTAAAGCTTCCCCGGTGAGAGCCGCTGTTCGAAGTAAAGATTATATGGAGGCTCGGCTTTCTCTCCATAGGCTGGAGGACCGTTCTTGAAGATAGAGATCTTGGAGAAAGAGGGGGAAGATAAGCTTAGTTTCGTGGTTAGGGGGATCTCTCCTCAGTTTGCAAACTCGATTCGAAGGGCTATGATAGCCGAGGTCCCGGTTATGGCGATAGACGATGTCTACATAATCGAGAACACGTCGGTTATGTACGACGAGGTCCTAGCCCATAGGTTGGGTCTGATACCTCTTAAGACAGACCTAGATAGTTACGTGCTACCTGAGGAGTGCGAGTGTAAAAGCGAGACCGGTTGTAGCAGGTGCTCCGCGATCCTGGTGCTAGATGTCGAAGGGACGGGAGAAGGTGTCACGACCGTGTACTCGGGAGACCTGAAACCCCATGAGTCTAACCCAGACGTTAAACCTGTAAGCGATAAGATCCCTATAGTCAAACTCGCTCCAGGCCAAAGGATCCGGCTTGAGGCGTATGCAAGGCTTGGAACCGGAAAGAAGCATGCGAAATGGTCTCCGGTGACTAGGTGCGTGTACAAGTACTACCCGGTGGTCGAGGTCGACGAGTCTAGATGCGATGGCTGTGGCATATGCGTAGACGTTTGTCACAGAGACGTGTTCGAGGTCAGGGATGGGAAAGCATACGTCAAGAACCAGCTTAGATGCGACTTGTGCGGGGAATGCGTTAGTAGATGTCCACACGACGCCTTGAAGGCCGAGTGGGAGAAGAACTCGCTGATATTTTTCGTCGAGACCACTGGTGCTTTACCGGCTTGGAGGGTCGTGGTGGAGGCGTTTAGGGTATTGGCTAAGAAATGTGAAATATTTTTAAGCCAGCTCGGTGAGTTAGGGGTTGTTTAGAGATGGCTAGGAGAAAGAAGACGAGCACTACTCTGATAACTACGATCAAGCTGCTTCAGATGCTGAGCGGAAAGTCTAGGCTGTGGGCCGACATAGCCGAGAGGATTAAAAAGCCTAGGAGGCTTCTCGCAGAGGTTAACCTTTCCAAGCTCTCTAGGTACACGTCTGAGGGCGACGTCGTGGTCGTCCCGGGTAAAGTCCTAGGTTCAGGAGATATACGTCATAAGCTCACCGTGGCGGCGTTGGGTTTCTCGAAGACCGCCATGCTCAAACTCAGGAAGGCGGGGTGTAGGTGCCTGACTATAAGGGAGCTGGCTGAGATGAACCCCGAGGGCTCTGGGGTGAAGATAATAGGGTGAGGGCTATGAGCCGTGAGAGGGTTATAGTCGTGGATGGAACCGGTCATATAATGGGTAGGCTCGCCAGCGTGATAGCTAAAAGGCTTCTCGAGGGTGAGAAAGTAGTCGTCGTCAACGCCGAGAACATAGTGATATCCGGCAATCCTTATTCGATAATCAGCGAGTGGAAGCGTTTCCTAGAGGTCGGTGAGTATAGGAAGGGGCCGTTCCATCCGCGTAGGCCTGACACGATCTTCAGACGGGTTGTCCGGGGTATGCTTCCTAGGCGTAAGTTTAAAGGTAGGAGGGCGTTTAAGAGGCTTAAGGTGTATATAGGGGTTCCGGATTCGTTTAAAGACGTGGAGTTCACGGTTATAGAGGAGGCTCAAGCGAGTAGGCTTAAGGGGCCTCGTATGAGCCTCGGCGAGCTGGCGAAGCACATCGGCTGGAGGGGAGGTGGTGGGTGATGTCTAGTAGGGCTAAGAAAACGATCATAGAGGTGGGTAAACGTAAAACCGCTATAGCCAGGGTGTATCTCAGGGAGGGGGAGGGGCGAATCAGGATCAACAATATACCGCTTGAGATATACACGCCTGAGGCCGCTAGATACGTCATAATGGAGCCTCTGCTGATAGCCGGCAAGGATGTGTGGGGCGGTGTAGACATCGACGTTAAGGTCGAGGGTGGGGGTTTCATGAGCCAAGCCGAGGCAGCTAGAATGGGTATAGCTAAAGCGCTCGTTAGATGGGCTAGAAGCTCCTCTCTCAAGAAGAAGTTTCTAAACTATGACAGGTCTATGCTGGTCGGGGACCCCAGGAGGAAGGAGCCTAAGAAGTTCGGAGGACCTGGGGCGAGGAGGAGGAAGCAGAAGAGCTATAGGTAGCCTCCCTCTAATAGTCCTTTTTAGGAGGGCTCTTCGGTGAAGGTTGCCCTTCAGCTTTATACGGTTAGGGATAAGATGGCTAGGGACTATTTATCTACTCTACGCGGTGTGAGGGATGTGGGGTATAAGGCTGTCGAGTTCGCCGGCCACCCGTTTGGGACGGTCGAGGCGGGGGAGCTAAGAGACGTTTTGAAGAGGCTAGGGCTTAAGCCGGTTTCAGCTCATGTCGGTTTTAACCTGATCGAGTCTCAGCCAGACATGGTCTTCTGCTACGCTAAGGAGGTCGGGCTTGAATACATCGTGTCGGAGCCTGACGTGAGGGCTATTAAGAGCCTGGAAGACTGTCTCAAGGTCGCGGAGAAGATGGAGGCTATGGGTGGGAAGGCTAGAGAGTATGGTCTGAAATTCGGGATGCACAACCACGCCATAGAGTTTGAGAAGAAAATCGGAGGAGATACTGTTTATAACATACTGGTCGAAAACACGAGTCCGTCGCTTGTATTCTTCCAACCCGACGTCTACTGGGTGTTCTACGCCGGTTACGACCCATGCGACGTGATAAGGTCTCTCAAGGGGAGATGCGACCTGGTGCATCTGAAGGATATGAAGGATGAGGTCAGCAAGGATATGGTCGAACTGGGGCAGGGTGTGATAGATATGAGGGCTGTGATCGATGCGTGCAACGAGGCGGGGACCGAATGGGGCATAGTCGAGAACGATAGGCCGACTATGGACTCGATCGAAAGCGTTAGGGTTGCGTTGGAGTATCTGAAAAGAAACTTCAGGGTCGAGTAACTGTCACTTATTTTTTTAACGGCTATCTCGATTGTTCGCTTGCGAAGCACCTTAGGATGGTCTTCCCTACTCGGCTAGGTTTGGTTTAAATCGCTCCTTTTCCGGGAATTTTTTCTTTATAAATCGACGAATATTTCTATACATTAATGAGCAGTTTTCTTAGGGAGGTGTTAAAGACCTCGTTCATGGTTGTAGGGTTTTGAACAAGTTTAAATATTCGTGGTAAAGATGTTTAGAGGGTTTACGTATGGGTATCGTTCCGGTTAGATGCTTCACATGCGGCTCCGTGATAGGGGATAAGTGGGAGGAGTTTAAGCGTAGGGTTAAGGCGGGGGAGGACCCGGAGAAGGTCCTAGACGACTTAGGTGTTAAGAGGTATTGCTGTAGGTCTATGCTTATATCGCACGTCGAGGTTATAGATGATATACTCGAGTATTTCGTGGTCAAGGGGCGTGTGAAACGTGAGTGAGACCTGTATAGTAGACGTTAAGGCTAGGAAGGTCTATGATAGCAGGGGGTCAGACGCGGTCGAGGTCGAGGTATACACCCGTAAAGCCTTCGGTAGAGCCTCTGCTCCTGCGGGGGCGAGTAAGGGTAGGTGGGAGGCTAGAGCATACCCTGAAGGAGGAGTCGAAGAGGCAATACGGAGGGTGCTTAAGCTCGTAAAGCCTAAGCTCATAGGCTTCGACAGCCTAGACCAGAGGGGTGTGGATAGCCTGCTGAGAGAGATAGATGGAACCGATAACTTCTCTAGGATAGGTGGAAACACGGCCTACGCCATCTCGCTAGCGGTCGCGGATGCGGCGTCTAAGACCCTTGGGATACCTATGTATCAGCATATCGGCGGAGCCATGGTTCGGCAATTGCCGTACCCGCTTGGTAACGTGCTCGGAGGCGGTAAACACGCAGGAGAGGGGTGCCCAGACATCCAAGAATATCTGATCCTATCCGTGGGAGGTAGGAGGTTCGAGGAGGCCTACGAGGGGAACCGTGAGGTCCATAGAACCCTACGTAGCGTTCTAGAATCTAAGAAAGTCCCGTTTTTCGGAGGTAGGGGTGACGAGGGGGCTTGGGCTCCTAGGATAAGTAACGACGACGTGGTCTAGGCGGTGCCAGAGGCCGTTCAAGCGGCTTCCGAGAGGTTGGGGTTCGAGATAAGGTTTGGGGTGGACGTTGCTGCTTCGTCGTTCTGGGATGAGAAGACGGGTAAATACGTGTATAAGCATGGAAGACCTCTGGACGAGGGGGAGCAGATAGACTACATAGTCGAGAAGGTCGACGAGTATAGGCTTGTGTACGTCGAGGACCCGCTTCACGAAGAGGACTTCGAGGGGTTTAAAGAGCTTACCGAGAAGGTCGGGGATAGGTGTATGATATGCGGCGACGACCTGTTCGTCACGAACGTCGTGCGGCTCAGAAAGGGCATCGAGCTCGGGGCCGGGAACGCGATAATAATAAAGCCTAACCAGATAGGCACGGTCACCGATGCCTACGAGGCTGCTAAGCTTGCTCAGAGACACGGTTATACGACCATCTTCTCCCACAGGTCTGGTGAGACAGTCGACGCACACCTAGCCCACCTAGCCGTGGCCTTCAACTGCCCGATAGTCAAGATAGGCGTGTTAGGTGGAGAGAGGATAGCTAAGATAAACGAGTTTGTCAGGATCGAGGAGCTTATGGGAGCCAAAGCCTCTATGCACGTATTAGGTGTCTAGCCATGATGAGCAGTGAATCGGAGTCCAGTGAGGGTGAGCTTCTACTACCCCTAGAGACGCTGTTGGCGGCCGGTATCCAGATAGGGACCAAGATCAAGACGAAGCATATGGAGCCTTTCATATACAAGGTTAGGCCAGACGGCTTGTTCATACTCGACATAGCCAAGACCTGTCAGAGGATCAGGCTCGCCGCCAAGTTTCTAGCAAGGTTTGAGCCTCCTGAGAAGATAGTCGTCGCTTCGACCAAGCTCTACGCGAGGGTGCCTATCCTGAAGTTCTGCGAGCTTACAGGAGCCACGCCGATAGTCGGTAGGTTTCTACCTGGGCTTTTCACGAACCCGTTCTTGAAAGACTATATGGAGCCTGAGGTCGTCTTGGTCTCAGACCCAGACGCCGACGAGCAGGCCGTGAGGGAGGCGTCTATGATAGGGATACCTGTGGTCGCGTTGTGCGACACAGACAACCTGTTCCAAGACATAGACCTCGTGATACCGACTAACAACAAGGGTAGAAGGGCCTTAGCCATGGTGTTCTGGCTTCTAGCTAGGGAGTTTCTGAGGGCTAAAGGTCTAATACCGCCAGACGGCGACCCGCCCCTGAGGGTCGAGGACTTCGAAGCCAGGCCAGAAGAGTTCTAGAAAACCCCGTGTTCTCCGGAAATTTTAAACAAAACCTCTTTTCGTATAGGGGTAGATATGCCCCTTAGAATTTGTGTGGTAGGCTTCAGGAACACGGGTAAGACGAGGCTTGTGACGTCTATCGTATCCTTCCTATCTTCGAAGGGGTTTAGAGTCGCGGTAGTCAAGCATTCGCATGAAAGGATCGACCTAGCCGTCAAGGATACCGCTAGGATTTTAACCTCAAACCCCCTGGCGGTGGCATACAGTTCCCCCTACGATAACGTGCTTATACTTGACCGGGGTCTAAACCCTGAGTATATTTTGGAGCTTCTGAACCCGGATATAATCTTGTACGAGGGGTTTAAACGCTCACCGTACCCAAAGATTCTAACGGCTGTCGAGAAGGGGCACTTGGAAGTAGACGTAGACCCTTCTCTCGTGAAGATGGTAGTAGCTCCTGAGTATCTTAAAGAAGATGCTTTAAAACTTTATCCCAAAGCCGTCTTCTCGACTTTAGAAGACGAAGAGCTGCCCGATAGAGTTCTACAGGTTATACGTAGGGTCTATGCTTCAAGGTTACCGGGTTTGAACTGTGGCTTATGCGGCTACGGCTCCTGCGGCCGGTACGCTGAGCTGATCCTGAAAGATGAGGCTAGAATCGGTCGATGCGTGGTAGAGGACCCACCGGCTAGGCTATACGTAGACTGGTCTAGGGTCGAGCTGAAGAGCTATCCGGCTAGCGTCTTAAAATCCTTGCTCGCCGCGTTTACGGATACCCTAAAGGGCGTTAAGAAGGGTTATGAGTTCATCATAGCTTCAGCCCGTATCCGCAGAGAGGATTGCTAAGCTCTTCGAGTAGGATTCAGATGGTTCCAAGGTTTACTCGCGTGGGAAAGGTAAAATATCTAGGATGGGGTTTAGGATATCTAGGGGTGGTCGGTTTTAAGGTGAGATATCCTACCCAAGCAGGGACTTTCTACAGCGGGGACAGGGAGGGGCTGATAAGGCAGATAGAGGAGTGCTTTAAACACAGACTTGGACCGGGGTATATTCCCGAGGTTAAACCCCCGCGTGCTGAGGCTAGGAAGGTATACGGGGTCGTATCTCCCCACGCTGGTTACATGTACTCAGGCCCTGTGGCCGCGCATGGGTATTGTAGGCTCGCCGAAGACGGGACGCCTGGTGTTTTCGTGATCCTAGGGCCTAACCACACGGGTCTGGGAAGCGGGGTTTCTCTCTATCCGCCTGGAGGTGTTTGGAGGACTCCTCTAGGCGACGTCGAGGTCGATAGGGAGGTGTCGGAGAGGATAGTCGAGTCCTCCGGGATCATAGACGTCGACGAGAGGGGGCATAGGTATGAGCATTCGATAGAGGTTCAGCTACCGTTTCTCCAGTACCTCTACGGCTCGGTGAAGATCGTCGCGATATCTATGCTTCTCCAAGACCTTGAGACATCTAGAGAGGTCGGTGAGGCGTTGGCTACGGCGCTTAGAGGCGTAGACGCCGTGATAATCGCCTCGACGGATTTGACGCACTACGAGCCGCATGACATGGCCGTTAAGAAGGATAAGCTTGTCCTAGACGCCATCCTAGCCATGGACGAGGAGGCGATGATAAAGGCGGTCGACAGGGGGGTCAGCATGTGCGGGCCGGGGCCGGTGGCCGCGATGATAACGGCCCTGAAGAAACTGGGAAGCTTCAAGCCGAGGCTCTTAAGCCATAGGACAAGCGGCGACGTAACAGGGGACTACATGGCCGTCGTAGGATACGCGTCCATGGTCTTCGAGAGGGCTTAACCTTGGAAAACTTCACGGCCTCGGCGCCGGGTAAGGTCATACTCTTCGGGGAGCACTTCGTCGTCTACGGCGAACCCGCGATAGCCGTCGCGTTAGACCTGAGGGTCGAGGCGACGGCCTACAGATGCGAGAAATCCATCGTAGAGGGGCTTCGAACCCCCCTGGTCGAGAGAGCTATCGAGGAGGCTTTGAGGTTTGTAAACCGTAGCGGTGAAGCCGTATGCGTTAGACTCAGGTCTAACCTACCGATTTCTGTGGGTTTAGGCTCCTCGGCCGCCACAGCCGTGGCTGTGATAGCGTCTATAACCGGCTTATTCGGGGTCAAACCGTCTCGGGACCGGCTATTCAGGATGGCTCTTGAGGTCGAGAAAACCGTTCACGTGAACCCATCAGGGATAGACCCTGCGATATCTGTTAACGGAGGAGCCATACTCTATAGGCGGGGATGGGGCATAGAGCCCATAAAGCTCGGCGGGGACTTCACACTGGTCATAGGTAACACGGGTGTACCAAGGTCTACAGGAGCCATGGTCGAAAAGGTCAGGCTATTCGCGGAGAACCATCCACGTGTGAGGGATAGACTGAGGGCCGCGGCTTCCTCGATAGCGTCCGAGGCCTTGGAGGCTCTTGAAAAGGGAGATGTCGAGAAGCTTGGCCGGCTTATGGATGTGAACCACGGGCTTCTTGAAGCGATAGGGGTTTCAAGCCTAGAGCTGGAGCGGTTGGTGTACGCGGCTAGGAGGGCTGGAGCTTTGGGGGCTAAGCTTACCGGAGCGGGTGGGGGAGGATGTATGGTGGCCTTAGTCGCAGGGAAACGCGTCGAAGCCGTGGTCGAGGCGATAAGAAAAGCCGGGGGGGAGCCTATGGTGGCTCCGATATCTAGGGTCGGTGTCCTCTATGGTAACGGTTGACGCGATAGTCAAGCTAGGCGGCAGCGTGATAACGTTCAAAGATAGGCCTTTGACCGTTAACCAAGAGGTTTTAGATAGGCTCGCAGAGGAGCTTTCGGCCTCAGGCCTCAGCAGGCTGATCATAGTTCACGGAGGCGGGTCTTTCGGACACCCCCTCGCGTTGAAGTATAGGCTTCAAGACGGGTATAAAGGTCCTGAGCAGAGGGAGGGGGTTGTGGCTACGCATAGGGCTATGCTCAAACTTAACGAAGAGGTCTTAAAGGCTTTAGAGAATAGTGGGTTTAAACCCATATCTATACCGCCTTTGGCGTCGGCTTTAGCCTCGTCGGGAAGGTTGAAGAGGCTTCTCCACGAGCCGTTCGTGAAGGCCCTGGAGCTTGGGTTTACCCCGGTGACGTTCGGAGACATCGTTTTCGACGACACGAGGGGTTTCTCGATAATATCCGGAGACAACCTCATGACCGAGCTGTCCTCTAGGCTCAGGCCGTCGAAAGCCGTGTTCACCGTGGATGTCGACGGCATATATGCGGAAGACCCTAAGCTCCACCCGGACGCTAAGCTCTTCGAGGAGATGACGGCCGACGAACTCCTGAACCTGATGGAGGAGACCCGTTCGAGACCGGTCGACGCCACCGGGGGGATAGGTTTAAAGCTTAAAGAGGCCTATAAAATCGCCTCTATGGGTTTAGACGTATATGTGGTGAACGGTCTTAAACCCGGTAGGCTCCTCAAAGTCCTCAAAGGGGTTAGAGTTAAATGCACGGTTGTAAAGGGTGTTAAACCGTGAGTTCTGAGACCAGTAGGAGGAAGAATGACCATATAAGAATATGCTCGGAGAAGCCGGTCGAGGCTAGAAACGTCAAGCCTGGCTTCGGAGATGTCCATCTAATCCATAGATGCCTACCCGAGGTGAACCCCGACGAGCTGGACCTATCCACAGAGTTCCTAGGCTTCGAGTTTAAGGCTCCCATAGTGATCTCCGCCATGACCGGTGGGACCTCCAAGGCGGCTGAGATAAACGCCAACCTGGCTAAGGCCGCGGAGGAGCATGGTATAGGTATGTGCCTAGGTAGCGGTAGGGCTTTCCTGGAGAAGCCGTCTTTGGCGTACTCCTTCAAGGTGGCTAGGGAGAACGCCCCTAGCATATTCATCTCCGCGAACATCGGTTTCCAGGAGCTCTTTAGATACTCTTGGAGTAGCCTGAGACGGCTCGTCGAATCCATCGGGGCTGACGCGTTAACGGTCCACCTTAACCCACTACAGGAGCTTCTGCAGTATGAGGGGGCGCCTAGGTTTCGAGGGATATTAGAGAGGCTACGTAGGCTTATCGAGGATAGCGAGGTTCCGGTGATAGTTAAGGAGACCGGTTCGGGGATATCGATGGAAGACGCTAGGCTGTTATCGTCGATAGGGGTGGACGCCATAGAGGTCGCCGGGGCAGGCGGGACGAGCTGGGCTAGCGTGGAATACTACCGTAGCCTAGAGGCCGGAGAGGCGGAGAAGGCTAGGTTGGCTGAAACCTTCTGGGACTGGGGTATACCGACCGTATCGTCGATAATCGAGGTCAGGTCTATTACAGACGCTCCTCTTATAGCCTCCGGTGGTGTTAGAAGCGGCCTAGACGTCGCCAAGGCCCTTGTACTCGGCGCCGACCTAGCCGGTCTGGCTCTTCCGCTTCTGAAGCCGGCTATGGAGAGCTGGAGAAGCGTCTCAGCCGTCCTAGGGAGGATCTGCGAAGAGCTCAGGCTCGCCATGGTTTTGACGGGCTCTAAGACGATATCTGAGCTTAAAGAAAAACCATATATCCTAACAGGTTTTACCAGAGACTGGGTCAAATCCAGAGGGTTGAAGGTCAGGTGTAAGATTTGAAGGAGCTTATGGATGAGATATCTAAGGTATCCCGTAGGGTCTCGGAGGAGATATCTGCGATAATGGAAGGGCTTAAAGTTCCGGAGGTTCTTTACGAGTCGAGCTACCACCTCTTGAAAGCCGGCGGTAAACGGCTTAGACCCTTCATGCTCGTCAAGTCCTATGAGGCTTGCGGGGGAGAGGGCGAGAAGCCCTACCCTGCGGCGGCGGGTGTCGAGATACTCCACACGTTCACGCTTATACACGACGACATAATCGACCGTGACGAGACTAGGAGGGGGGTCCCTACGGTTCACGTGCTTTGGGGCATACCCCAGGCTATAATTTCAGGGGATATGCTTTTCGCCCTAGTCTTCAGGACGCTTTCTAAGGGTTTGAGGGATGTCGGGGTCGAGGACTCTGTGATAGTCGAGGTGGTCGGTAGGTTCTCTAAGACGCTGATCGACATATGCGCCGGCCAGACGATGGATATGGTGATGGCTGAGAAGCCCACGACCGCCGTGACCGTGGACGAGTACATGGAGATGATCAAGCTTAAGACCGCTGTCCTGTATATGGCTTCGGCCGAGATAGGTGGTCTCCTCGCCGGAGCGTCTAGCGAGGAGCTAGAAGCGCTGCGGAGCTATGGGTTGAACTCTGGCCTGGCCTTCCAGATGATAGACGACGTATTGGGAGTCTCGGGGGTGGAGGAGGAGCTTGGGAAACCTGTCGGAAGCGACATAAGAGAGGGTAAGAAGACGATCGTGGTCCTAGAAGCCCTCAGCAGGCTGGATGACGCGGGGAAGCGTAGGCTTCTAGGGGTCTTAGGCGATAGAGGCGCGTCGAGAGATAGGATAATGGAGGCCATAAGGCTTATAGAGTCCTCGGGAGCGGTCGAAGAGGCTAAGCGGCTGGCACGCCTATATTCTTCTAAGGCTAGGGAGGCTTTAAGGAGGCTGCCTGCTACAGACGCGCGGAGGCTGCTTGAGGCGTTGACAGATTTCATAGTCGAGAGGAGGTTCTAGGGTTAGGGTATCTCAGGAACCTTATCGATGCATACCCATCCTAGGATAGCTAGGGCTATGGCTAACGCCCAGCCTAATAGGATACCTAGAAGAGCCTGCCCGGAGGAGTATATCGCAAACGATAGACTTGAGTGCAGCATCGGTATGGCTGCCATGGCTATGTAGCCTCCTCTGTAGGCGATAGGTTGGTCTGGCTTCAACCCTTTAACCAAGGTCGATATCAGGATCGCCGAAGCCCCCATGGATGCCGGTATACAGGAGACGCTTATCAAAGCCGCCGCTATGTCCATGGAAAATATCAGGATGAGTGAAACAGGCAATATATAGGCTACAGCCGTCAAAGTCGATAAGACCAGTTTACCCTTGGCGAGCTTCCTACGGCTTCCGAGGTGGTAGAGCGATAGCCATCCGTATCTCCCCTCCACCTGCATGCTTTGAAGCGACAAGGCTAGCGTAGAGACCTCCACCATGGCTAGGTAGTTCGCCAATATCATCAGCTGAGCCCTCGCTCTACCGTACCAGTTTATGAAAGCCGGTATGAGCATGACTAGGGGTAGGAGGAGTGTCGAGGAGTATCTTGCGTCTCTGAAAACCATTTTCAGGTCTTTAAACGCCACGGCCATCGACGCGGGCACCCGATATATGACCGAGCGGGTTAACGGCTTTACCGGATGCATGATCATCCTATGCTTTGGGTTAAGCGCCGACCTGCAAAACCTCAACGCTCCGTATCTGTAGAAGAGCCAAGACCCCATAAGCCAGAGCAGCTGGACGGCCAGCTGTACGGTTTCTAGGAGCGTATCCCCTCCTGTGAAGGCGATGTTGATGGGATATATCGCGTATAGGAGCGTGTGTAGGATGCTTCCTCTAAGGCTTACAGCGAACTCCCGGACCGTTCGGATCACCAAGGGGAAGATGGATAGGACGATGTAGTACGCGGTTAGGGTGAACAGGACGAGCAGGGTTTGAGCAAGCTGCATCAGAGCTGTCCTATAGGAGGGGGTCACGTAACGCCTGCCGCCCACCATCGAAGCTACGAGATAGCCTAAGGCGGCGCCTATCAGCGCGCCTACATACACCGTCACGAGGGAGTAGACGGATAGGACCACGTCGTTCATAGACGCGTAGGCTCCGATGGCTAGGACCGGGCCTGCGAAAATTATCCATAGGGATGTCAGGCTTGTGGCTATTATAAGGGCGACCTGAAGCTCCCCGTCTTCGACCGGTAGAGGCTTCAACACGTCTAGGTAGCCGAAGTTCTGAAGTAGCCAGGAGCCGTAGAAGGTGTTCATGAAGTTCATGGTTATGACCAGGAGCACCGCTCCGAGCGTGGATAGCTGAAACCCGTATATTCTATCGGCTACCGGTATCGAGAAGGGGTACATGGCCAGGGCCGATATGAGTAGGAATCCCATGACGTTCATGAAGCCGTTATACATGAATACGCCACGCGCCAGCTGCTTACCCGTCCGGAAAACCTGACGTTCTCTGCTGGACCGGAATATGGCTTCTCGAACCATGACGAGGGATATCGTCCAGCCCTTACGTACGCTAGCTAAGAGCCTCGACGACCTCACGTAGCTCACCCGATATGCCGGTAACCTTGAGGAGGACTTCTTCAAGCGACTCAAGCCCCGATTTAACCTCCTCCACAGAGCCCGAGACGACCACCCTACCCCGATGCAGTAGAACGATTCGGTCGCATATCTTCTCGGCTATCTCCATGATATGGGTGGATAACAGTACGGCGGCTCCGCGGAGAGCTCTCATCCTCAAGTATTCTTTGAATATCCTAGCCGACGTGGCGTCCAGACCCATCAGGGGTTCGTCGAGTATGAGGACGTCAGGCTCGTGAAGCAGAGCCGATATGAGGGCTACCTTCTGCTTACTACCCTTGCTCAAAGCCGTTATCAGAACATCCATGTACTCCTCTATCTCGAAGGCTTTGACGAACTTAACCACCCTATCCTCGTACTCCTCCCTGGTTAAACCCCTGACCCTCGCCACGAACTCGAAGTACTCCTTAGGAGTTAGAGACTCGTAGAGGACTATGTTCTCCGGGACGTATCCGACTCTTCTTCGGACCTCGACAGGGTCTTCGACCGGGTTCACCCCGTCTACGAGGGCGTATCCGCCGTCGGGTCTGACGAAGCCTAGAAGGATCTTCATGGTTGTCGACTTACCGCTTCCGTTAGGCCCTAGGAGACCCACGACCTCGCCGGCGTCGACCTTAAAGGATACGCCGTCTAACGCCGTAACGTCACCGTATCTTTTCACGAGGTTCATGCACACGATGCTTCCCATGAGAAACTCTATAATAACTAGCCGTGGGGTTTAGTAAAGTTTTTACCCTGACATGGTTTCTCTAGTCTGGGGAGGATTCTACCGGCTATGGAGGATTCGGTCAAGCCGATCGCGTGGAAGTATGCCTTGTTGAACGCGTATAGGCATGGTGGGAAAGCCAAGCCTAGGCCTGTGCTGGGTAAGGTGTTAGCCGAGAGACCTGAACTCAAAAAACGCGTTAAAGATGTCTTGAAGCTCGTCGAAAGGGTTGTCGAAGAGGTCAACAGGCTAACGGTCGAGGAGCAGAGGAGGATCATCGAGGAGAGGTTTCCAGAGTTGCTTGCGAGAAGGGAGCGGGAGGCTGAGGCCAAGACGTTGCCGCCTCTTCCGAACGTGGATAAGTATAAGACAGTCGTAACGAGGTACGCTCCAAACCCCGATTTCGTCCTCCACTTCGGCCAAGCTAGGGCGATATACCTCAGCCACGACTACGCTAGGATGTATAAGGGGCGGTTCATCCTCAGGTTCGAGGACACAGACCCAAAGAATAAGAAGCCCGTCCTCGAGTACTATGACGCCATAAGGGAAGACATCAGGTGGCTGGGCTGTAGGTGGGATGAGGAGCATATTCAGAGCTTACGTATGCCCATCTACTATGAGTATGCTAGGAAGCTCATAGAGCTGGGGGCTGGGTATGTGTGTACGTGCGAGGCTAAGACGTTCAAACAACTGGTCCTGAAAGGTGAGCCTTGCCCGTGCAGGGGTTTGACGGTCGAGGAGAACCTTGAGAGATGGGATAGGATGCTCGAAGGCCTGTACGGTGAAGGCGAAGCTGTTTTACGGGTGAAGACCGATTTAAACCATCCAAACCCCTCGGTCAGGGAGTGGGTGGCCTTCCGTGTGATAGATACGTCTAGAAACCCGCATCCCCTGGTGGGGGATAAGTATACGGTTTGGCCTACCTACCACTTCGCGAACGGTCTGGACGACCACTTGATGGGCATAACCCATATAATCAGGGGTAAGGAGTTTCTCTCAGCGCTAGACCGGCACCTGTATCTGTATAAGCACTTCGGCTGGAGATACCCTGAGGCCATCCACTACGGCAGGTGGATGCTCCCCAAGGGCGGAACCATGTCTAAGTCCAAGATACTCAAGGCCATAAAGGCGGGGTTGTTTAAAGGCGTCGACGACCCTAGGCTACCCACCCTAGCGGCTTTGAGACGTAGAGGGATCCAGCCCGAGGCGATACATAGGATGATCATAGACGTCGGCGTTAAACAGGCCGAAGTCTCCCTGAGCTGGGAGAACCTATACGCTTATAACAGACAGGTCGTCGAGCCTAGGGCTAGGAGGCTTTTCTTCGTACACGACCCCGTCAAGCTTCTCGTCCATAAGACCCCTAAATCCTACGAGGCTAAGGTTAGGTTCCACCCCTCTAGACCCGATATGGGGTACCGTACGATTCATGTGAAGGCCGAGGATGGCTTATCGAGGCTGTTGATATGTAAGGACGACGTTAAGCTCCTGGAGAGTAGGGGGATGGTGAGACTTATGGAGCTGTTCAACGTGAGGCTTCTGAAGGTCTCCGAGGATCTGGTGGAGGTGGAGTTTCTAAGCGAGGGCTACGGGGAGGCTAGGAGGCTTCGGCTTCCGTTGATCCACTGGCTTCCGGAAGACCGGTGTCTCAAGGCTAGGGTCGTCATGCCCGACGCCTCTGAGGTCGAGGGGTTTGTAGAGGATAACGTCGCCCAAGTCGAGGTCGGTGAGGTCATCCAGTTCGAGAGGTTTGGGTTCGTGAGGCTCGACTCTGTAGACGACGAATACGTATTCTACTATGCGCATAAGTAGGTCTTTTAGAATTCTAGAAGCGTGAACGCCAGAAGCCCCAGAAGCATCCAGGCTACGACCTGGTTCTTCACCCTTCTAGCACCGCTCCTCGACGGGTCCTTCAGAAGCCTTATGGAGGAGTATAGGAAGCCTAGGTCCGTCACGGCTACGGCTATAAGGTATCCTAGGGTCGCGTCTCCCGTGAAGAACGGTATGGGTGTCAATAGGACGGCCGACGTGTACAGCGCGGCGGCTACGTATGCTGCTCGACGGCATCCATACCTTACGGCCACCGTTTCGACCCCGAACCTCCGGTCGCCTTCGAGGTCTACTATCCCCTTCGTGACCTCCCTACCCGTGTTCGATAGGAAGGCGGTCGAGGCGGCTAGGAGGTTCGAGAGCCGGGGGTTTCCGACGAGCAATCCCCCGTAGAGGAAAGGTATAGCTATACAGCCGCTAACCATCATGTTACCTATCAGCCCGAGCCTCTTACCGTAGGAGGTATACCCTATGGAGAGGACGGTGGAAAGAGCCGCCAACATGAAGCATCCCATGCCTGTCAACGTGGATGTCGTCAACCCCACGGCGGATAGGAGAGCCGCGTAGACCAGCGCCCCCGACGGCTTGACCGCGCCACTTGGGATGGGTCTACCTGGCTCGTTAACCGCGTCTATGTCTCTGTCGAAGTAGTCGTTCAGGACCATCGAGAACCCTGTCAACGTGAACCCCGTTACGAACCCTAAAGCCGTCCCCCAGATATCCCATAGGCTTGGGTTAGGCTCCGCTAGATAGGCTCCGACTAGGACGGCTAGGCCGACCATGACCGAGTTCACGGGTCTCAGAAGCCTCACGTAGGGTCCTACCCGCATCCAAGAGGTTAGAAGATGCGTCAACTGTTTAAAGCATTTCGGAAGGGTTATACGTTTAACAGCTTAACCTTTTTAAACCGTTTTAAGCGTTTTTAACCACGTCTGGGTTTAACGTTTTTATCTTATACCTTGGGCATGATAGTGAGGAAGGTTGGCTGTGGAAAACGTCTACCGTCTACTTTCGAAGCCTATCAGAAGGCTGTTAGAGGAGAGGGGGTTCCACAAGCCCACGGAGCCTCAGGTTAAGGTGATACCTAAGGTTCTCGAGGGTAAGAACGTTTTGTTGATAGCTCCGACTGGGACGGGTAAGACCGAGGCTGCTCTCCTACCGATCCTAGACATGCTGATTAGACGTCATAGGGGCGAGCCTGGTATAAAGCTTCTCTACATAACGCCTCTTAGGGCGTTGAACAGGGATATGCTCGACAGGTTTCTATGGTGGTGCGGTAAGCTCGACCTGAAGGTGGCGGTTAGACACGGGGATACAGGCCCCAGGGAGAGGGCGTTACAGGCTAAGGAGCCTCCTGACATACTCATAACGACGCCTGAGACCCTTCAGGCGGTCCTCACGGGTAGGATCCTGAAGAGGCATCTGAGGGCTGTGAGATGGGTCGTCGTAGACGAGGTTCACGAGCTGGCTGAGGATAAGAGGGGGAGCCAGCTTGCTTTGGCTTTGGAGAGGCTTAGGTGGCTTAAGATGGGGGACTTCCAGGTCGTCGGG
>Ga0180302_10000407_pt1 | contig 18449 bp, 18 predicted proteins | sample GuaBasSediGuay17_FD_121794 | JGI IMG/M metagenome (GOLD analysis project Ga0180302, IMG submission 121794) | Subseafloor sediment microbial communities from Guaymas Basin, Gulf of California, Mexico - Guay17, Core 4571-4, 12-15 cm | ecosystem: Environmental > Aquatic > Marine > Hydrothermal... | reverse complement strand
GTAGCTCGTTAACTATTCTCTTATACGTTTCAAACAAGCTTTCATCTACTTTTCCATCAAGTTTAAACCTTGCTGTTAGTTTAACAGTCTCTAATCGCTTGCTTGACACTTTCCACCACCTTCTTCTTTTTATGACTTCTCATTCCATATAATCTACTAGCAAATGAAGTTACGATGGCAATTAAGTCTTCAATTAACTCATGCTGTAAATCCTTAGGTTCTTCTCCAAAGACCACTTCAATTCTAACTCCGTGTGAGTTAAAGAAATCCTCTAAGTATCTAAACCCAAATCTCGTGAGTCTATCCTTGTAGCTGATAACAGCAACATCAACCTTTCTGTTTACGACATATTCAAACAGCTTTTTTAAACCTCTACGCTTTTCATTTAATCCAGAGGCTACATCTATTATGATATCAATAACGTTGTATCCTTTAGCTGAGCAATACTCTTTAAGGTATTCAACTTGCCTCTCTAAATCACTCTTCTGGTCTGATGATGAAACTCTCGCATAGATAACTGCTGTATCAGCGAGCTTACCTTTAAGTATCCTTTTCACTTCATCCTCTGGAACCCTATACTCCCTACCAACTCTTACAGCCTTAATCTTACCTTGTTTAATCCACCTAATCACAGTAACTTTATGCACTCCAAGCATCCCCGCAACTTTCCCAGTCCTATATAACTTCATCACCGCTTTATAAAACGCAACAAAAGTATTTAAATGTTACGAATGCAACACTACACGTTCCTGCCATATATATGGAGAGAAATTTTTTCCATATAGAGGGAACAGTGCTATTATAATGCTTATAATTAGTACTATGATTAATTTAATTTCGCTTTTCATACAATTGTCTTTTTTCTTAGGTAATTTTTATAAATTTTATGAATGAATAGTCTAGATATTTACCATTACTATATTATCCCTAGTTCAGAAAGTAATTTTGAAAGAAGTCTAACTTTATACAGAAACTCTCTTCCTGTGACTGTATTGATAGCTGGACAGTCAGTATCTAAAATAAAACCTTTATTGAGATCATAGATTACTGGATATACCCTACATCCTATAGGTCTATAACTATATATTTTACATTTTCCAGTTTCAATATTTAGGAATATACAATGACCATCTATGTTCCTGAGTCTATAAAAACCGTCCCTAAATTCTGTAAAATACTCTCGCTTATACCCTAGAGATTCTATTCTCTTAATATCACTTTCCGACAGTATCATTTCGGTATCTAGGCAACACTTAAAACAATTTGGAGGACACTTCATAGAGCCTTACCAATATAGAAAAATTAAGCATAGGAATTAAGTCTCTAGATATTATACCTAAATATCATATCTCCCACATTAACACCGAGATATCTAGCTACAGCATTACATTTAACTATCAATGCAAAGAAGATATCTTCATACTTATCTAGTATCTCAAGGTTTCCCTGTCCTTTTGCTATAACTAAATCATTACTTTTTATCCAGCTTTTAATAACACCTTCTCTCTCGTAATATTCAAATTTTTCAGGATCTACTGGCATTGTTAATACCTCAACTTCACTAATACTTAGGATGCCTGTATCATCTAAATCTGCAATAGTTACATCATTTATAAATGGTTCTTCTCTAACGACTAAACATACCTTAGATATACCATACTTGACAATTTCCTCTATAAAGAGCCTATCGAATATAGCTTCTCCGGCATTATCCATAAAGTATAGAATTGATGTTGCAGTCCTTAATTTCTCTTTAAATAGTAGATAATCGTCGATTGTTAATGGTTTTTCAAGAGACTCTTGAATCGTTTTTTCAACATCAAATCTATCTAGTGCTCCGAAATCTATAATATTTCCAGCGATAGCTAGTTTAAGGGATGTATAAAGCGGATCATTAGATTTAATTATTGCTTGCTTTAGCTCATCATATAGCTCAAGAGCTTTTTTATTCCAAGTTTTTTTATCGTGCTGATATGGATCGTTTATACCCGACTCTAGTCTTATCAACTTGTATATTCTGAAGTATAGTTGGGGAGATGATAAACTCCAGCTGTTGCTAGCAACTATTTCCAAAGCTTTTCTTAGCAATTTCTCTTTAACTTCTCTGCTTACGTTAATCCTTGATAATGCCTTATATGTCTGGTTTAATAAACAAGCTACACATTCTAAATCCATCTTCATGTTATATCAAATAAAGCTAGTTAACTTAAGAAATATAAAAAAGGAGTTTTAGGTTTTTTAGAAAGCCTCCATAGAAAGTAATCTAATATTTGGTATTTCCTCCTTTAATATTGGTACCGTATCTTGTAAAGCATCTAAGTGCTTTTGATTATCCTCTTCAGTATGTTGGACTGAGACTGTCCACTGCTCATCAAATCCAAATGCTGTTGGTATTATTCCCCTGTTCATCATCGATACATAGTATGCCCACCATCTACCAATATGTAGCTTAGATACCATAGAGTGATAATCATATATGGGTTCACTTGTAAAGTATAGATTTCCACTTGTACCGAATATTGCAACATAATTATCAATACCAGCATCAGTTAAGACATCTCTATATCCCTTGGCCAAATCCTCACTTAACTTTATTGCTTTTGCCATAGCTTCGCGAGTTAGGATCTCCTCTAAGGTTACAATTGCCGCCGATATAGAGATTGGGTTAGCATTGAATGTTCCTGCGTGCGCTACCCTACCTGGACCATAATGCTGCATAATTTCCTTACTACCAGCTATTACTGATAGTGGGAACCCTCCAGCGATAGCCTTAGCCATAACTTTCATATCAGGCTTTACTCCAAATGCTTCTTCAGCTCCACCATAAACCTTTCCGCTAGTCTTAACTTCATCAAATATTAAAATTACACCATATTCATCACATAGCTTTCTTAGACCTTCTAAGAAACCCTTCTTCGGTAGAATTACGCCCATATTCATCGGCACAGGCTCTAGAATTATAGCTGCAACTTCATCTGGATGCTCCCTTAATATAGACTCAACAGATTCTAAGTCATTAAACTGGGCAATTAAAATATCTTCAATTAAGCTCTTAGGTATTCCTGGACATGATGGAACTTTAGCTGGCCTCTTAGGGTGACCAGCAGCTTTTAGGTTCGGCTTTGTCGCTACTAAAACTTGATCATGAGAACCATGATATGTACCTAAGAACTTGATTATTTTGTCCCTCTGTGTATATGCCCTTGCTAATCTAATTGCATGCATTGTACACTCTAAACCGGTATTTGAAAACCTAACCATTTCGACGTTAAACCTTTTACAAATGATCTTAGCTAGTTTATATGACTCCTCAAATTCGAAACCATAGATTGTGCCGTTTTTGATTTTTTCAGTTATTACTTCTACGAGTCTAGGATGTGAATGTCCAGCGGTTAATACTCCATAACCCATAAAATAATCTATATATTCATTACCGTCTACATCCCAAATTCTAGTACCCTGTGCACGAGATACGTATATTGGATATGGTTCAGAATATCGATAATTACTGTTTACACCAAATGGTATATACTCTTTAGCTTCCTCATATATTTCTTCAGATCTTTTGGTCCTCTCAAGGAACTTGCTAATCTCCGCTCTAACCTTTGGAGGCATTGACATAACATTCACCTATACCTCTACAACTAGATAATTAGAGCCTCCCTTGCAATTATTATTTGTTTATATTTCAAATATAAGAATTAAGCTTAAGTATTTAGAGATAAATTTCTAAGGATACCGGTTCCAAACCAAAATATTTCCATGAATATGTTATTGATGATTCTAAAACCTCTGGTGGAAAGAGTTAGAAGCGCTTAGAATCTATTGATAACTATCCTTATTGCAGTCTCTTTTTTATCTCTTAATATTTCTATAGCATTTTGGATTTCATCAATAAATATTTCATGAGTTATCGATTTTGATATATCCAGCTTTTCTTCGCCTAATATTTTAATTATATCCCTTAGGTCTTGCTTTGTATGTTCTATTGATGTATAAATCTTCTTTTCAGTATGTAGTATCTCCGGGATATTTAGCTCTACCGGTTTATGTACTAATCCTACTAGAACCACTTTACCACCTCTTCTAACCATTTCAACTACTTGCTTTACCGTTTTTTCTAACCCGATAAACTCGAATGCGTAATCAACCCCGTCTTCTGTAATAGACCTTACCTTTTCAACTGGATCCTCTTTAGATGCATTAATTACATAATCAGCTCCATATTCCTTGGCAACGCTTAACTTGTAATCATCTATATCTATACCTATTATCGGATTTGCACCCTTCAATTTCGCAATCGTAATTGCATGAATTCCGACACCACCTAACCCCATAACAGCGATGCTTTCACCTTTATTTAGACCGGAGATACGAATAGCATGATATGGAGTTACTACTGCACATCCAGCAATTGCTCCAATTTCAAATGGAATATTTTCAGGAAGTTTAATTAAGTTGTCTTCTGGAACTACTACGTATTCTGCGAAAGTTCCATCCAACTCAAATCCTATACATTTAAGGTTGGGACAAATATTTTCCATATTACTTTGACAATACCTACACTTGCCACATGGAATTATATAATCTATAACTACCCTATCGCCAATGGAAACTCTCTCTACATCACTACCTACCTCTTCAACAACCCCACTACCTTCATGACCTGGAATAATAGGAGTTTTTGCGTAGCTAAAATGTCCAAGAATATAGTGGAGATCTGAAGCACATATCCCAGCGGCTTTAATATTTACAAGCACATGCTTGGGAGGAACTTTCGGTTTATTAATATTCTTTACAGTTATACCTACGGAAGGGTCGTATATTACAGCTTTCATAAATAAATTAATGTAATTACGTGCATTTAAAAAGGGAATGATACACGATGTTCATTATGATTTCCTTGTAAGTCAAATTTATTAATGCTTGATTAGAACTATTTTTGATGAAAATCGCGTTAACTAAAGACTCTGCATTGATAATTGTTGATGTTCAAAATGACTTTCTTCCTGGTGGTGCTTTACCAGTGCCTAATGGTGATAAAGTTATCGAGCCGCTAAACAAGTATATTAAGGTATTTATGGAGAAAAATCTACCTATTATTGCTACTAGAGATTGGCATCCCGAAAATCATATATCATTTAATACTAGGGGTGGACCTTGGCCTCCTCACTGTATAAGGAATACTAGGGGAGCGATGTTTCCAGATAAATTAAAATTACCAGATGATGTAATAGTGATTAGTAAAGCTTTTAGAGAGGATGAGGAAGCATATTCTGGATTTCAAGGAACAAACTTGAGTGGAATTTTACGTAATATAGGTGTTAAGAGGTTATTTGTTGGTGGACTAGCGACAGACTACTGTGTAAAAGCTACTGTTCTCGACGCAATAAAATATGGATTCATAGTATTTCTATTGCTAGATGCGATACAGGGTGTAGATGTCAACCCCGGAGATTCGGAAAAAGCAATTTTGGAAATGATTAATAATGGAGCTATCGGTATCGAGTTTACAGATTTACTAGTTTAGTATCGTAGTTACTCATGTGACTTTCTCAGTTCTAGTATCATTTTTGGTGTATCAATTTTTAGTGGACAAACGATTTTGCATCTACCATCTCTTAAGCATGAGTATGCCATAGATAACCCTATTTTCTTGCTAATTGTGTGATATACCCAAATAGCACCAATTCCAGCAATATATTTATATCCAAAGTTTCCTCCAGCAACTTGGAAGAGTGGACACTCGTAGATACATGCTCCACATCGTAGACAATATAGCGCCTCCTTAAATACTGGGTGCTTAGCCATCTCACTACGGCCATTATCTAGGAAGATTACATGTACTTCTCTTGGTCCATGAACACCCTTAACAATAATCTTTTCTATATCGCCAGTTTTACTTGGACCAGCAACTGCATTTATATAATTTATTACCTTATATCCAGCATATCTCCACGTTACCTCCAAAACCCTAAAGGCATCTTGAATAGTTGGAACAATCTTTTCTATACCTACTACCGCTATATATTTATCAGGTAGACCACTTGATAATCTAATGTTACCTTCATTTTCCATCGTTAATATAACGCCATCCCTCGCTGAAACAGCGTTAGCACCAGTCATTCCAATAGCAGCATTAATGAACTTCTTTCTTAAGAACCCTCTTACAAATCTAGTTATATCTTCAGGATCACTAGATACATTAGCATTCAATTTTTCACGTAATAGTTCTGCGATAGTTTCACGGGTCATATGTATTGCTGGTGTAACTGGATGAGATGGGAATTCATTAGCTAATTGGATTAATAGTTCACCAAGATCCGTTTCCCAAAGCTCTACGCCATACTCAGTAAGCTCTTCTCTAAGCATTATCTCTTCTGTAGTCATACTTTTACCTTTAACAAGTATATCTCCAGGTTTAACTAAATCCTTAACAATTTCTAATGCTTTCTTAGCGTTTTCTGCTAGGTAAACCTCACAACCATTTTCTCTGAGGGTGTCCATAGCTATTTTAACCATCTCCTCTAGGTTATCTATCGAGAACTCTTTAATCTTCCTAACCTCTCTAGCTAGGTTCTCAATATAGTCATCAATATATATCTTCCTCTTAATCCTATAATTTGCCGTCGCTATATTAATTCCTCTTCTATAGCTCGGGTCCTTAAGCTTACTTTTTAGTTTAGTAAAATACTCAGTTATACTCAAGTTTTAATCCACCTCTCATAAAGGAACTCGATTAAATCAATTATCTTCGGATCATCACTTTTAGCTACTGAGGATAAGCTAGCTAAGCAGAATGGGCATGCAGTAATAATTACATCGACACCTAGCTCTTTTAACTCATCTATCCTCTTTCTGGCAATCTCCTTAGATACCTCCGGAGCTATGGATTCTACTGGAGCACCGCAACATGTAGTTAAATCCTTAGAATAATCGTGTTCTAGAAGTTCACATCCACACCTCTTAATTAGCTCTCTAGGCTCCTCCGTAATGCCTATTACTCTAGCTAGATGACATGGGTCATGATAAGCAACTTTAATGTTGTCAGACCTAAACTTTAAGTTTGATTTACTTAATAGTTCTGTATAATGTATTATTTCTACATCACTCTCATTTTCTAAATACTCCTTAGAAACTATTTTAAGAACCTCGGTTGAATGTGGACTTATAGTAACTATTTTCTTAACTCCGAGGTTCTTGAAAACATCAAATAAATTATTTATGTACAACTTAAAATCATTTATAAAGCCATACTCCCAGAGTAATGTTCCTGGATATTTATCATACTGGATATTATAGCTAACTTTATAGCCTGCCCCCGTAAGTAGCTCAAATAATTTTACAGGAATCTCTTTAAACCTCTTTACAACACCACTTTTTATTATGATCTTTAATGGATCTATCCCGATTTTTCTCATAAATAGTCCTACTTTGAGAGAAAAGCTATGTCCATACTTTGCCATTTCACTTAGAGCGCCGGCTATATGGTATTCCCTACCAGTAAATAAGTAGTACTCTGGATTTTCAATCTTAGGTACCTCAAGATCATAATATTTATCTTTAAGACCTAAAGCATCACCAGATTTATTTATATTATCCCGCATTTCTAGTAATAATTTTAATTGATCTTTAAGTTCCTCCTCCATCTCGATAATAGAATTATTATAGATAGTATATAATCAGTAATCATTATGATATTCTAACTAGTTTATTATCTTGAAATTTTGCTAAGGATAAGCAGCTTCATAAGATTATAAAGTATAATGAAAGATTTACTTTATAATTCTAAATGTATTTTAGCGTCTCGAATTGTTTAAAAAATTCCGTTGTGCAATTTTTTACATTCTTCTTATTTTATGACAAATAATACTTGTTATTATGAAGGGTGTTTCCTATTCTGCTTTAAAAATAAGAAACAACTCTCTTATCTCTAAGCTTAAATACCATTACATCTATTACATTAAAGATTTTTTAGTCTGAGATTAAGTGTTGAGTTTAGCTTGCTCATTATAAATAGCTTTGATCAATAGAAAATATTGTTCTGACTATTAACATTTGCTATTCACATTTTTAGCGCTTTGTACTTTATTAACTTAGTTTTTCTTCTTCACGTGATTCTGGAGCTTTAAACTCCCATTATTTAACCCTATATTGAATCTTAATCTCCTTATCGTAACTATATTATTAGTTAAGGAGGATAGTGATGAGTGGCAGAGGACTAAAAGTTAAGTATGTTGAAAAATTTGATTTAGGCCCATTAGTTACTTTTGTGCCGAATAGGGATTTACCAGTTTATAATTGGTTTTACTTTAAGGAGGGATATTCACGTGATTTCGTAATGCTTATGTTCGATAAATTTAAGGTTAAGCGTGATGACTGGGTGCTTGATCCATTTCTAGGAGTTGGAACAACATTAGTAGCATGTAAAGAGTGTGGTATTAATGGTATTGGGATCGAAGTTAGTCCACTATTTGCATTTATTTCGCAGGTTAAGATTGAGGATTACGATGTTGAAGAACTTAAAGAAACTTCGAGGTGGCTTTTTAGCCATAAATTTGTTAAGCCAGATTTGTCTCATGTAGATCACTTTGTTAAAAGAGCTTTTGAGAGACATAATCTTGAGGATATAATCTTTTTTAGGGATAAGATCTTAGAGGTTAAAGATAGAAAAATTCGAAACTTTTTTATGCTTGCATTAATGAATGCAGCTTCAAAAGTTACATATGCATATAAGGATGGTGGAGTACTGAGGATTATTAAAAAAGATGTACCTCCATTTCGACCTCTCTTTAAAAGAGTTGTTAAGAAAATGATCAATGACCTTAAGAAAATTGAGTTTCAGCAGTGTGAACTGGAGGTTATAGCTGGAGATGCTAGAAGAATGGAATTAGACGATGAATCTGTTGATTATATTATAACTAGCCCTCCATACCTTAATAAAATAGAATATACGAGGGTTTATGAGATTGAGTATAGGTTGTTTATGGGAGGTGCTGACGTTAATCCGATTAGGTCGTATATTAGTTTAATTCCTAGGGTTAAAGTTCCAGAGGATATGCCTACAGATATAATTATTGATATGCCGCCTCTAGCTAAGGCATATTTTATAGATATGTGGAGAGTTCTGAAGGAAATGTACCGAGTACTAAGAGAAGGTGGTAGGGTAGCTATGGTCGTTGCTGGTGGAGTATTTCCCGATAGGGTTATAGAATCTGATACCATATTAATGAGACTGGCATATTATGTTGGCTTTAAACCTAAAGAGTTATGGGCTGTTAATAAGAGAGTGGCAACTAGAAATAGAACTATAAAAATTGGTGAAGCTAGGGAAAGCATTATCTTCCTAAGAAAGTAGAAGTGAGTATATTTTTATTCATTAAACATTTTATGTATCTTAAGTAGTGAACTGTAGAGTGCTTCAATATCTTCTTCCCAGTTATAGATATAGAAACTTGCACGTGCAGTTGCGGCTACACCTAGGTATTCATGAAGTGGTTGAGCACAGTGGTGACCACTTCGAATGGCAATACCATCTTCATCAAGTAATGTAGCTATATCATGGGGATGAACGTTATTCATGGTAAAGCTGACAACACCGCCTCTATAGTTAACATCTAAAGGGCCATAAATCTTTATACTCGGTATTTTTGATAATAGTTCAATTGCATATTTAGTTAACTTTTTTTCATGCTTTCTAACCCAAAACATGCCTAGTGATTTAAGATAATCTATAGCCATTCCTAATGCAACTGCACCAACAAAATTTGGTGTTCCAGCTTCGAACTTCCATGGTAAATCACTCCACTCTTCATCGTTCATTGAAACTTTTTTAATCATTTCACCCCCTAGTAGGAATGGCTCTGTTTCCTCCAGGATTTTCTCTCTACCATATAGGACACCAATTCCTGTTGGCCCTAACATTTTGTGTCCAGAAAATGCAAAAAAATCTACATTTAGCTGCTTAATATCTACTGGCATATGTGGTGTAGATTGAGCACCATCTACAACAATAATACCTCCTTTTTCATGAATCCACTTTGCTAATTCCCTAATTGGATTTATTGTGCCTAAAACGTTACTTACATGAGTTACTGCTAATACCTGTGCATCCTTAATTTTATCTAGATAAGATAAATCGAGGAAACCATCGCTAGTGATTGGTATATAATATACTTTAGCTTTCTTTAGCCTTGCTACTCTTCTCCATGGAAGCATATTGCTGTGATGCTCCATTATAGTTAACACTATATTATCATCTTTCTTAATGTTCTGTAGACCCCAGCTCATAGCGACCATATTTAAGGACTCAGTAGCACCCTTCGTGAATACTACCTCCCTAATTGACGCTGCATTAATAAACTTTCTTACTTTCTCCCTACTTTTTTCATATGCTTCAGTAGCTTCCTCACTTAATCTATAAATCCCTCTATGGACATTAGAGTTAACTTTAGAGTAGAAATCGTAAATTACATCTAGAACTTGGATAGGCTTTTGACTAGTAGCTGTACTATCTAAATAAATCAGTCTTTTACCATTAATCTTTCTTTTAAAAATGGGAAAATCTTTGAGTATCTCCTCTTTAATATTACCGCTTTTACCCCAAAATTTAGCCATCATTTAACTAGCCAACACTACTCTCTTTCTAAAATAACTACATTTATTCCGATATTTTCTAGCTCTTTTTTAAATTTCTCAGCATCACTTCTCGAGCCAACAAAAGCTCCGTAATGCATAGGAATCGCTATTTTCGGATTAATTATTTTAGCAGCTTCTATAGCTTCCTCTGCAGTCATAACATATGTTCCGCTAACTGGTAAAAGAGCGATATCACACTCTATCCCACGCATCTCTGGTATCTTATCTGTATCACCAGCGTGATAAATCTTAACATCCTTATACTCAATTACATATCCAACCTTTAGGTCTTCCTTTGGATGAAATACTACTCCTGGAGACCTAAACTTATTAACATTATATGCTGGTACAGCCCAAATTTTAACACCCTTAACTTCAACTACATCTCCAGGCTTAACATAAATTTTCTCTCCGGGCAAATCTCCAGCTTCTGGAGAAACTTCATGCGAGGCAACTAGTGTAGAATCGTCACTTAATATTTTCTTTAAATCAGCTTTACTAAAGTGGTCAAAGTGGTTGTGTGTAACTAGCACAATATCTGCCCTTGTAGGCTTAGAGACTTGATACGGATCAATCCATATAATGATATCGTCAGTAATCTTAAAACCAGAATGTCCAGTCCATATAATTTTTAATTCTTTATATTTATATGACATCGCATAATCACCAAATAAATATATTGTCACTTAATAAGATAAAAAGCCCATTTCCTACTTTTATTAATATTTAATTTAAGCTGTCTAAAAGGAAAAGCGTCGATACATTTAATCTATATATGATTATATATGTCCACTTTAACTATCTTAACACAGTTATAATTATGGTTTTAAGGCATGCTAACACCGTATGAGGTAGCGGTTAGAACGGTTATACCGGCAATTAGAAGTATGATTGTTAAGGAGTTATATTCTAGGTATAGTATGAAGCAGAAAGATATAGCTAAGTTACTAGATTTAACTCAGGCTGTTGTATCATATTACCTATCTAATAGTAGAGGGAAAGTTATTGATATATCTGAGTTTAGTGATGTTGCCAAATTAGTTAAGGAGAAGACAAAATTTATTGTTGAGAATAAGCCCGATCCTATAACGATAGCTAGGATAATTCTTGAGATTACACATTATTTTGTAAAAAAAGGATATTTATGCAGATTTCATAAAGCTTTAGAGCCAAATATTAATATCGAAAATTGTAATTTATGTAGCTTAGTTAACGAACTTTAAGTAAAATTTCTTTTAGCGCTTTTTCCGGAGTACACATGAATCTATGTTTATTTTTCAATACTCCAGAACTATACACCTCTATATAGGTCCATTCTTTACCTTCAATATTATCCTTAATATGATAAATTAAGGCGATGTCTCCCTCGAAGTTATATATAAGACGGCTAATTTCTGCTTTATCTGCAGATTTTGTATCATTATATGTTACTAGTAATTCTCTCCCTATGCCTCTTTCAAAATCAATCATATCCTCTTCTGTAATTTGCTCAATAGCGTCTGGTGAAAGTTCCCTTCCACTTGTAAGGTCTATAGCCATAACTTTAACTACGTAATTATAATTTTGGAGTTTATTTACATAGCTTTTAATTTCAAACGCTTTATACATATTACTCTACCACAGGGACGCCAAACTCTATAGAAAGCCTCTTTTTCTCTTCATAACTTATACTACTCGGATCAAAGAAGCCATTATAGTATTTCTTGTAGATCTCTCCAGACTCTAACTTGCGAATATTCCTTCTATATCTCTCCTCAGCTAGACTCCTAATACTTTTCCTCTTTAGATATTCACTTATGGGTATTGAGTATATTTTTTGCATTCTATCTCTATAATATTCTGGCATTACATTGAATGCGCAGAAAGGCACGATTCTTCCATCAGGCATTATATAGTGTATATCACATCTCTGTACTCTAGCGACATCATAATTATATGGATCCATGAAATGCATCATACCGACGAATAAACTATTTAGGTGGAACTCTCCTAGTGAACTATAGTCATGCTTAACTAAGATTTTATATAGTATCCAGTATAGTTTTCTCCATCTTCTTAATCTCTTAGGAACACTATCCCAAATAATAAACTTGTTTATTTTTAGTATAGTTTCTAGTAGCGCCAACTTCCTACTTTTTCCCTTTTTAATTTCCTCAGCTTTTCTTCTAAAGTACTCAAAAAGTGATTCTACGTCTATGAATCTCGTTATCGGTATAATTTCTCCAGTTTCTTGATCTTGAAATAGGTATGTAGCTACTCCACATGCAAAGTGATTTGTCATTTCAAATTGCCTTTTACCAGTAACAGCCTCTACAAATCTAGATAATGGTACAGTAAAGGGGACTGTATACCAATCCTCCATTTTAATCATACCATCTGTCTGTTCTTCAGCCCTCTTTAGAATATCTGGAATTGTAATTCTATACTTCTCCCTCTCCTGTTTACTCATTCTACCAACTAGTGATACTGGCTGGAAATTAACTCCTCTAACAACATGGTTATGCTTAAGTCCAAATTTTATCATCGCACCAATTTCATGGTCATTAACGCTTTTTAGAACAGTAGGGACAAGTACAACGCCAATTCCGGCTTTCCAACTATTCTCTAATGCATAAGGAATTTCCCAATGATTCTTTGGATTTGTATATGGAGTTATTCCATCAAAGCTCATGTAATATGTATTAACACCTACCTCCCTAAACCTCTTAGAAAGCTCCGGGTCAAATGCTACTCTAATACCATCAGTATTAATTTGTACATGTTGATACCCCAATTCTTTAGCCATCTTAGCTATTTCGACAATATCGTCTCTCAATGTAGGTTCTCCACCAGTTATTTGTACAGCTAACGCTGGTACAGGACGCATCTCCCTAGCAGTTTTTAGCATATACCTAATATGTTCTAGTGTTGGTTCATATACGTATCCTGCTCTCTCAGCAAAGAAGAAACAATACCAACATGCTAAATCACACCTATTTGTTACTACTAGGTTTAGTAGCGCTGTATGGGATTTATGTCTGGGACATAATCCACAATTATACGGACATGGATTAATGATATCAACATTTGGATTTTCGATCCCCCTACCGTCCATTGCTTGCTTACTACTCCTAACATAGAAATTATAATCTCCCCAATATAGGTCCTCAAATTCACCATGATCAGGACATATTTTCCTAATCCAAACTTTACTATCACGCTCAAATATGATAGCGTTTAATAATGAGTAACACTCTGGACATATACTTAATGTATATCGAATTAACCTCTCCCCATCCTTCAACTCAGGCTTTACATTTAATTTAACATGAAAATCTACTTCCCCCTTAGGTAAGAAGTTATACCTTATTCCCTCGCCAATCGCTTTGAATGCAACAGATGGTAGCTCCACAGTATCCATATATTTTACCTTTGATCCATCAAAATATTTTGATAGTAATTCCTTTTGACTAATTTCTTCTATAACTGTCAAATATCTCACCTTATCTTTTTAATTCTAAGTATTGATTAATTAACTTATAAAACTTACCATACATCTAACCGTATTAAGCGTATGAAGAGACTCGTAAAAGATTAGAAATCCCATCCCTTAAGATATTTAAGTTTAATATTATAATGATTGTGATTGTTAGTTTAGAATGAGAGTTTTACTAAAATTTGATCCATGGAAAAGTCCTTATTGCCCATGTCCACCTAAGTATAGCTTAAATCCCTATACTGGTTGTGGCCATGCATGTAGATACTGTTATATCACTTCATATATTCCCAACCCATTCAATCCTAGATTGAAGGATAATATAGTTAAGAGATTAAGAATAGACCTTAAAACACTTCCTAAAGGAAGTATTATAGCTATCTCCTATAGTAGTGACCCATATACTCCTCCAGAGGGAAAAATCCGTATCATGCCAAAAATTTTAAGCTTAATTTCATTATTTGATGTTAAGGTTTTAATTGCAACTAAGGGAGTTCTTGTTCTTAGAGATATAGACCTAATTAAAAAGGTTGGAAACGTAGTTTCCATGACTATAACAACATTAGATAAATCTTTAGCTAAGAAACTTGAGCCAAATGCTCCAACTCCAAATGCTAGAGTTAGAGTATTAGAAAAATTAGTTAATAATGGTGTAAATGTATCACTACGTATTGATCCAATTTTTCCAGGATTAACTGATGATGAAAAAATGATTAGAGAGATTATTGAGATGGCAAGTTCATTAGGTATTGAACATATCGTCTCCTCATGTTACAAAGTTAAACCTGATAATTATAGAAGAATGATTGGAGTATTTCCCGAAATGGAAAAGTTATGGCATAAGCTTTACTGGATTGATGGAGAGTATATACATGGATATAGATATTTACCATTTAAGTTAAGATATGAGATTTTAAGCATAGTTAGAAATTTAGCTTTGAAGTTTAAGATGAAGTTTAATACATGTAGAGATGGTTTAAGATTTCTTGATTCACCTGGGGCATACTGTGATGCTTCACATTTATTAGAAAAACGGGATTAATTTGGAGAATATTTTTAGTGGAGTCTATACCCACATTCACTACAGAAATTATCATCTGGAGAAACTTCTGCACCACATTTTGGACAGAACCTTCTTATCTTCTTTCGTTTACTTATCTTTCTTTTTCCTAACTCTTCAATCGGAACCCCACCTTCAAGTATCTCTTCATATTCATCAGTTTCTGCCCATAGCTTAATTTCTCTAGTTCTTATTACTAGCCATGGATGAGTTCTCTGTATACCAAAATAGAACTTGTATATCTTAGATAACTTATCTTCCGAGAGCTCCTCGAACTCTTCTGCCTGCCTAAGTATTTCTTCAATCCTAACTTCATTCCATATTTTTCTAGTTGGTGCAGCAAGCTTCATAAGTGCTCGCATAGCAACATTCTCGCTCTGCGCAGCTAAGAGACCAGCCCTATCTGCACTAAACTCTGCTCTTCTGCTCCATGCTAAAAGAGCCATTTGTAACCCGGACCCTAAAAGCCTCCCGATTCCTAATGTCATTTCTCCAACCATTGTTAATAAGGTTGATAAATACTGAGCCATCGTTAAGTAGAGCACATGTCCACACTTGTAGTGGCCTAATTCATGTCCTAGTACAAATCTTAATTCATCATCATCAAAGGCATCTAGCAATCCGCTTGATACTACGACAACAGGATGTGTAAATCCTGTGGTAAAAGCATTTAGGTATGGATCACAGAGAATATATAACTCGGGAGGATTGTCTATATCAAGCACTTCATTACATTCTAAGTAAATTTTATATAGTGTTGGACATTGATTTTCAGAAACTCTTAAGCAGTCAGCTGTAAACTGTACTTTGATGATTTTCTCTAGCCCTAACTCTAAAACTTTCTTAGTAAAGAAATCAAACCCTTTAACTTTCTTTAATGCTTCCAACGCTTTCTTATCAGAAGGATGCTGAAAATCTTCTGGGGTTAATCCAGGGAAAGCCAATTTCTTGACCATTCTCTCTTCAGCCCTTACCCAAAATTTATAGAAAGCAGAATAAGGATATATAAATTACTCTGTGTAATATCAAGATATATTATAGCACTGAATATAATTATATTCCCTAAATATTTCTCACTATGTTAAGGTATTGACATGTGTTATTAACATCGGTAAAGCATTCTAATATATGTTATTCATAAATACATTGTTCTACTTTAATAACGCTAAAATGTTTATTTTAAAGCCTCCATATCCTATATATGGTTCGTCATTATAAGTATATACTAAATATGAATTTGAAATATATAATCCATGTAATTTCTTTAGGTTAATAATTATAGATTCCCTATACTTTTCTCCAAAATCAATTATAATCTTTCTTTTCTCCCAACTCCAATATCTAAAGAGATACAGGTATGGGTCACTGATTAAGATAGGCCAAATTTCAAGAGAATTACCAATTTTACCTATTGTTAACCAACTACCAATTCCCAAGTTTGGATGACCTAAATCAATAATTTTGAAGTTAATAGATTTTATAGTTGTATCTGGTTTTATAGTCATATCATTTAGTTTTATGTAACTCTTTGGAGTACAGACAAATATTATATACTGATTTTCCCCTCCTCCACTTATAGAATATATGTATTTACCATCAATTATCTTAGCATCTCCTCTAACTAACTTAGTTATTCCTACTATTAGTGGGTTAGTTACAATAAAATGTATGTATATCTCCTTATCATTATATTTAATAGTATTAAATTTAACTTTAGGTCTTACTTTATCTCCTAACTCTATTATCCTCATGAGTATATTTGAGGGGGTTGAAAAAAGGGAGGTATGGTAAGATTGTTACTCTGATTTAACTCATTAACTTATATGACTTAAATTTTTTCATTCCTATAGCCATAGCTTCTTTAATAGCTAAACTTAACCTTCTAATACCTTCTGTAATTTTATCTTTAGGTGGATATGAAAAGCTTAGCCTAATTGTATTCCATCCTGAACCATCTACGAAGAAGGAACGCCCAGGTACATATGCTACTTTATAGTGGTATAGTGTTCTAAATAGTAGTGTTTTCGTATTTATAAACTCTGGTAACCATAGAAATATGAACATACCACCAATAGGTCTCGTCCACTCGATATTCGGAGGCATATAGTCCTCTAAAGCTTTTAACATTACATCTCTCTTTTCTTTATAAGTTCTTTTAATCATAGGAATACGTCTCTCGATCATACCGCTATTAATTGCATAGTATGCTATATAATGGCTAAGGTATGCACCACATATGTCTAGTGCTTGTTTAGCTAAACCCATATATTTTATAACTTCCTTTGCCGCTACTGCCCACCCAACTCTAATTCCAGGTGCAAATATTTTACTAAATGTTGAAATATATATTACTCTACCTTCAGAATCCATAGCTTTAAGTCTTCTATATTCCTTATCAGTAAATGTAATGTAACCGTATGGGTCATCTTCTACAATATAAAGGTCATATTTAGATGCTATTTCTAATAGATGCTTTCTTCTATCCATAGACATCGAAATTCCAGTTGGATTCTGACATGTAGGTATAGTATATATAAGTTTTGGTTTGCGTCCTAGGTTGATCTGCCTTTTTAACTCTTCTTCTAATATATCAGTCTTCATTCCCTCGTCATCCATAGGTACACCTACGTATATCGGCTTATAGATATTATATGCTTGAACAGCAGCTAAATATGTTGGAAGTTCCACTACAATAATATTTCTTTGATCAATGAATATTCTTCCAGTAATTTCTATGGCTTGCTGACTACCACTAGTAACTATAATTTCCTCCCAACTAGCTTTTATCCCAAACTTAGACATAAACTTAGCTAATGCCTCTCTCAACTCCGGTAAACCTTCAGTTATTCCATACTGAAAAGCCTTACTCTTAACACTCCTAATAAACTCAAATATCTCATTTAATTCTTCGTCTGATGGAAATGTATTTGGATCTGGCATTCCACCTGCAAACGTAATAACATCTTCTGTTATCGATTTAAGTATGTCTCTTATCTCAGAAGAACGCATTCTATCAGTTCGAGCAGCAAGAGACTCAATAAGTCTTGACAACAATTACACCCATAATAACTAATTAGTTTAAGTCATAGATTAATCATTATAAGTTCATTACTTAACAATGTATATTTTCCACTAAATATGTTTAGCGAAACCTATATATGTTGGTGAATTAGCTTTGGTAAATATCCTCTCTTTGGATGCTCCAGGTAAGAAGTTTCTTTTATTAGGTAATGAAGCAGTTGCAAGAGGAGCTATAGAAGGTGGAGTTGGTGTTGC
>Ga0180302_10000406_pt1 | contig 18457 bp, 22 predicted proteins | sample GuaBasSediGuay17_FD_121794 | JGI IMG/M metagenome (GOLD analysis project Ga0180302, IMG submission 121794) | Subseafloor sediment microbial communities from Guaymas Basin, Gulf of California, Mexico - Guay17, Core 4571-4, 12-15 cm | ecosystem: Environmental > Aquatic > Marine > Hydrothermal... | reverse complement strand
GTAGAAGACTTTAGACCGGTAACTTGGCCAGTACCATTCGCAAGGCTTGCCGAAGCCCTTAAAGGTAAGTGCTACCCCGAGTTTACCATGAGCCCGCACTGCGGAGCTGCCACTTTCTTCATAGTTGAAGATGGAGGCAAAATAACTCCAGTAACGCGGCTTGCTGATGTAGATAAGTTTGCTAAAACACTTCTCAAGGCAGCCGAGGAATTATCAAGTGGTAAAAAGGTTAAAGGTAAGCTCAAAACGCTAAGTGCCTTGAGGTATATTAAGGGCAAGCTGCTGCGCCAAATGATTTTCGACATTATAAAAAGCGGCACGTACGAGGCTTTAGGAAAATTCATGAGAAAGGTGGTCATGATAGGTTGCATGCACTTTATGGATCCTTGGAACTTTGACTTAGAGAGAATGAAGCGTTGTGCAATACATTACGCCACCGTAGATGGGAGAATCATACCGTTTTGCTCAATGAACAGTATTCACCGAGCAAGCTATGAAGCTAAGTATAGCATGCCATATGAACTCTGGCTAGCAAAGAGAAGAGAACAGCTAGCTCAAGCGGCAGCCGCTACAGCGTAGTGACACCTTTCGTCAAAAAGTTTAATGCTCTAAAGCCAAATATGAAAGAGAAGGGGTAGCTAAAATTGTCCCCTCCAAATGGTGTAGCTAGAATAAGCATATCGCTACCCCAAGAGCTCTTGAAAAGCCTCGACGAGCTTGTAAAAAGATCTGGCTACGATAGGTCAAGAATTGTTCAACAAGCTATCAGAAATACAATATCTGAAATGGAGTGGCTACAAGCATCAGAAGAGGAAGTAGCTGGAGCTTTACTAACGCTATATGACCATACGGTAAGGGGGGCTGAGGACACGCTAACAGACTTGCAACATAGTTTTAGAGATATTGTGCAGGGAGCTTTTCACATGCACTTAGACGATAAAAACTGCCTAGAGGCGATATTCGTGAGAGGGCGTATGAAAAGGGTTAAGGAACTACTTCAACAAATTGAGGGTATTAAAAGTGTCAAACAAGTAAAGGTTTCAGTAATAGCGTCAAAGGTGATTACAACATAGCGTAGGCTGAGGGCGCCTCACCATGTAAAAAGGGAAAAGATGTTTTGAGGAAAGTTTAACAAACGAAAACTCTCTCAGCATAGACAAGTTAGAAAAATTAGAGAGGGTCTCGTGCAAAAGCATATATATCTTCAATTTTTAACTACCTAATATAACTCGCACATAAGGTTAAAGGAGCGCGCTTGTAATGCAGCCTCCAATACCTATTTTCACACTACCCGATTACCTTGCTTTCTGGATCTTCGCGTTTCTCTTCCTAATAGTGATGTTATTAGGTCTGATACTTGGTAAAATATTGTCTAGGCTTTATGGTCCACATAAGAAAACACCTTTTAAAGATGAAACCTTTGAATGCGGTCAGCTACCTTTCTCAGTAGCACAGGATCATCCTCTCGTCGGAGCTACTAGATACTTCGTTTATGCAGTAGCGTTTTTCGTAGTAGACGCGTTTGCTTGGATGCTATTGGCGTCAACAATAGCTACAACTACAGCAACTTGGGTTGCTCTTTTCGTCGCCTTTTACGTAATAATAACTTTAGCTGGGCTATATTACTTGTTGAAGTTCATTAGCGAGGTGATAACCTAATGAGTTTTCCAATAGGAAGAGTGATCCTTGGTCCTGTGGAGTTGGTTTTGAGAAAGGTGTTTGATTGGAGTAGGCACTACTCTCTATGGCCTGCACACTTCGTTACAGGATGTTGTAGTCCAGAGTTCATGCAAACAGCAGGTCCAAGATACGATATGGAAAGATTCGGCGTCTTGCCTTTGGCTTCGGTTAGGCAATCTGATGTGCTTATGGTTGTTGGGCTAGTTACTAAGAAGATGGCTAAGCGCATTAAGCTACTCTACGATCAGATGCCCGAGCCGAAGTACGTGATGGCGATAGGTGCGTGCCCTATAAGTAAAGGACCCTTCCGCGAATCTTACTCCATAGTTAGCTTAGATGAGGTAGTTCCTGTCGATGTCTACGTGCCAGGCTGTCCACCTAGACCAGAGGCTATCTTACATGGAGTAATGTTGCTACAGAGGCTTGTACTTGAGGGGCGCTAGCCTTGAGCGAAGAGGAGGTCATAAAAGCTATTAGTGAAAACTTCGGCGAGTTGGTAGTTGAATCTAAAGTTCTCAGACCAAAAAAGGTTTCCATAACTGTAAAGCCAGAAGGCTTAGTATCAATAGCTACCTTCTTAAGGGATTCACTAGGCTTCGACCATCCACTAGGAGCTGGCGCCATAGATTACCCAGCTGAGAACAAGATACAGATGGTGTACTACATTTGGTCAATGAATAGGAGAATGCTCATCATGCTCAGAGCGGATACCCCTCGAGACAATCCTCGACTGCCTACGCTATCAAGTGTATGGGATCAAATGAACTTACATGAGCGTGAAGCATGGGAAATGTTTGGAATAGTCTTCGAGGGTCACCCGAGGCTAGAGCACCTGCTTCTACCCGAAGACTGGGAAGAAGGTGTTTACCCCCTGCGTAAAGACTACAAGCTTCCCGAAAGGTGATGGTGGTGAGCGAAGCTAAGGAGATTATGAGGATAAGCTGGGGACCACAACACCCAATGAGTGGTCAATTTAGATTCATCTTGGAAACTGACGGTGAAAACGTCTACGAGATAATACCCGACTTCGGCTTCACTCACCGAGGCATTGAGAAGATACTTGAATATCGTACTTTCGTCCAAGGAATAGTGCCCTTTGAGAGGCTAGCGATGGTCGACGCAGCTAACGTAGGTTTAGCTTATGTTAGGGCTATTGAAGACGCGGCTGGGATAGAGGTTCCCAAGAGAGCTCAATATATACGCACCATATTATGTGAGATAAGCAGGATCAACAGCCACTTATATGCCATAGGCTTAGCTGCTGAAGCAGCTGGAGGCTACCCCGCCATATTCCTATGGACTACGGCAGACCGAGAGCTCTTCTTAGATTTAGCTGAGATGCTGACTGGAGCTAGGTGGAGCTACGCTTTCTTCATACCCGGAGGTGTTAGAGCAGACATACCTGAAGGATTTAAGGAAAGGGCTTTGAAGGTCTTATCCTATTTTGAGAAAAGGCTCATAGCCTATCGAGATTCGTGGCTTGAAAACGAGATATGGTTAACGCGGTCTAGAGGTGTGGGAAGGCTTAGTGCTGAAGACGCGATAAAGCTTGGAGCAGCAGGTCCTTCTCTAAGAGGCTCTGGTGTAGAGCTTGATATGAGGAAAGAAGAGAAGTATGAGGCTTATGAGGAACTTAACTTCAAGGTAGCAGTTCAGAAAGAAGGTGATTGCCAAGCTAGGTTTATGGTCAGGTTCTTAGAGATGATCGAAAGTACAAAAATCATTAGGCAAGCGCTCGAAAACCTCCCACCAGGACCTTTCAAGAAGCCTGTGCCGCCCAAGCTCCCCAAAGGAGAGGGCTTCGCCCGCGTTGAGACGGCTAGAGGGGAAATGGATGTCCACGTAATACTCGATGGTTCAGATAAGCCTTATCGCGTCAAGGTCTGTGCACCATCTTTTAGAAATCTCTACGTGATATCTAAACTACCTAAGCTTACGAAAATATTGGTAGCCGATGTCCCGGTTGTGATATGGTCTTTTGACCCATGGTATTTAGATGCTGATAGATGAGAGGTGTATCGTGATGGCCGAACTACCAATTCCGATACCTATACCGCTACCTGAATGGGTCGTTGAATTCATCGCGTTAAACTGGGAAACGTTGTTGAAGATCATTATAATACCCGGATTAGCGTTCATCTTGTTATTTGAACTTGTAGCCGTATGGTTTGAAAGAAAGTTTTTAGCTGATGCCATGTTGAGGATAGGTCCACTATACTGTGGTAGAGTTGCTGGATGGCTTCAGCTTATAGCAGATGCATTAAAGTTAACGGTTAAGGAGCTTTTTGCGCCAAAAGGAGCTCATAAAGTGCTCTTTTACGCAGTTCCAGTGTTTGCCCCCACGATTCCAGCGCTAGCTGTCGTGCTAATACCCTTTGGACCTGATTGGATTTTATTTAGAGCGGGAGGAGCTGGGCTTTTACTGTTCTTTGCATTAACCTCGCTAATTCCTGTATTGACGATTTTAGCGGGTTGGGCTTCAAATAACAAGTACACGATTATAGGAGCTCTAAGATCAGCATACCTCTACATAGCGGCTGAGATGCCGCTTTTCATAGCAGCCGCTGGCGTAGTGATACTCGCCGGCACATTCGACTTAGTTGAAATTGTTGAGTTACAAAGTAAAATGTGGTTCGCTATTCCGCAATTCATAGGCTTCATAACATTCTTCATAGCAATGCTGGGTGCATCTGAAAGAGTGCCCTTCGACATCCCAGTTGCCGAACAGGAGCTTGTCTTAGGGTGGAGGACTGAGTATACGGGAATAGCCTTTGGTCTGCTGATGACCGTAGAATACGCCTGCTTACTCGCCTGGTCACTGCTCTTCATAACTCTCTACCTAGGTGGTTATCAAGGACCTCCAATACTCGGTCCAGGCACGGCTTCCGGCATATTCTGGATGTTGGTTAAGCTGGGGATCGTAGTTGCCATAGCTATCTTCCTAAGAGTCGTTTTCCCGCGGTATAGAATTGATCAGGCTTTAAGGCTTGGTTGGAGGTATTTAATCCCGTTAGCTTTACTCAACATATTCTTGACCTTAGCTATGAAGCCTTACATGTTAGCCTTGCTGAAATAGGGGGTTTGAATGTTGAAACCAAGCGAGATCAAACAAGGCGTACTCAAGCCCTACACGGTCGTGTTTAAGCATGTCTTTAGAAGACCGCATACGCTAATGTACCCATATGAGAGGCTAAAGTTCTCACCAAGGTATAGAGGCTTCATAACCGTTGACTTAGAGAAGTGCAATGGCTGTGGCATGTGTGCTAGAGCATGTCCAAATAAGTGCATTGAGCTTGTTGAAGTGCCCGGAATGAAGCATAAGTACCCGAAGATAGACTATGGCTACTGCTGTTTCTGCGGGCTATGTACTGACTCGTGTTTTAGAGGTGCTTTAAAGAGGACGGAGATTGTTGAGTTATCAGCTTATCGAAGAGAGGACTTAGTAGTTAGACCTGAAGACGCTCAGCCGAGACCTGTTGAAAGCGTTTTGCCAATGCTAAAGAGGTTCATAACCGTTGAAATTGTAGGCGACAACGTTAGGTACAAGGAGGTGAGGTAGCTTATGGATTTAGCTTCGTTATTTACCCAAGCAGCTATTTTGTCTAATTTACCGTTGGTCATCTCGTGTATAGTTATGGTAATCTTTGCTTTAATGGCTGTCCTGCACCCCAACATAGTCTACGCTGTCGTAGCCTTATTGGTGTTAAATGTGGTCATCGGCATAGCTTACTACATGGTCGGAGCGCCTTTCGTAGCGTTATTTCAGATAGCAATTTTCGCAGGCGTTGTGATCGTGTTCTTCGTATTAGCGGTCATGTTGACTAAAGGAGGTAGGTGGGAGTAGATGGTTAGGGCAGCTACCGTAGCTGGTACGATAGTAGCTCTGGCACTCTTAGGATACATGTTAAATAGTATCAATCTCACTCCTACAAGTGCTCTGTCTAGCGTGCCTGAGCAATCTCTTGAAAACCTTGCTTCAACTAAAAACGTGCTAAACTTGGAAGCTAACTACATCTGGTACAATAGAATTCTGGATACGCTCTTCCAGGCTGTTGTCCTCTTGACGGCCTTACTTTCAGTATTAGTGTTGTTCAGGAAGGAGGCTGGTCATGGTGGTTAACAATAGCTTATACCTTCTACTTACAGCTTTCCTACTATATACCATAGGCGCATACTGCTTACTTACTAAGAGAAACTTAATTCGCCTTCTCATAGGCTTGGAGATAATGTTGAACGCAGCCAATGTCAACTTCATAAGCTTATCAACGCTTAAAGTACCTGGACTAATAGATCCCCTACCTCATTCAATTGTCGTAACAGCCATTGTCTTAGACGGCGCTTTAATGGCTGTCGGCTTGATGATAGTCATAGCTGCTTTCAAGAGGTATCGCACGCTTAACGTAGATAAGCTTAGCAAGCTGAGGTGGTAGAATAAATGCTGCCCTATGCTCCATGGTTTGTCTGGGGTTTACCGATTATAGGCGCTTTGTTATCTCCTGTTCTAGCTAAGATAAGCCATAAGCTAAGAGACTACGCCGAAGTCGCTTTCGCTTTTGCTGCAGCTGTGATGGCGGCTTCTCTCATAGAAGATGCTTTAAGAGGTTTTGTGGCGATAAATGGTCACGCATATCCATTGCCTTTTGACTGGAAAGCCCCTTGGTTTACTGCCCCAGGTTTTCCGATACACGTAGGTGTCTTGCTAGATCCGCTTAGCATCTTCATGGCTAACGTAGTAGCTTGGATAAGTTTCTTGATCATGGTATATTCGCTTGAATACATGCACGGAGATCCCGGAATAACAAGGTACTGGTTCTTTATGAACCTCTTCATAGGCAACATGTTGTTGTTAGTATTGGCTGACAACCTACTAGTCATGTTCATAGGCTGGGAAGGCGTGGGTTTATGCAGTTACGCCCTCATAGGCTTCTGGTATAGAGACGAGAAGAAGTATTGGATTGACAGCTATTCGCCATCTCACTGCGGACTTAAAGCTTTCATAGTCACTAGGCTTGGCGATGTGGGCATGTTAGCAGCTATGCTAATGGTCTTTGCGTATGCAGGGACCTTCAACTTCCTGGAGCTACAACAAGACTTCACGTGGCTGGTAAACATGTTAAGAGACGGGGTCTTTCTGGTAACTTTCATAATGTTCTTCTTAGGGCCCATCGGCAAGTCAGCTCAGTTCCCGCTAGACGTGTGGCTTCCAGAAGCTATGGCTGGTCCAACTACTGTCAGCGCCTTGATACACGCCGCCACGATGGTTAAGGCAGGAGTATACTTCATGGCTAGGATAATACCAATTCTATACGCGGCTTACTTAGCGCTAGGGCATTTAGTCTTAAACGACTTAGTCCAGTTCTTTACAGTAGTAGCTTGGATAGGCGCCTTCACGGCTTTTCTCACAGCTACGATGGGAGCAGCTGCTGACCAGATGAAGAAGGTCTTAGCTTACTCGACGATAAGCCAGCTTGGCTACATGATGGCTGCGCTAGGGGCTGCAGGTATCGTCATAGCGCACTTTCACGAGTTCGTCTACGGCTATATGTCGGGAGTATCGCATTTATTGAGCCACGCCATCTTCAAAGCGCTGCTCTTCCTTTCAGCTGGAGCCATAGGTCACGCCATAGAGTCCTACATGTTAAAGGACATGGGAGGGCTAAAGAAGTACATGCCCATAACCTATATGGTGATGATGGTTGGCGCTTTGGCATTAGCTGGCGTTCCACCATTCAGCGGTTTTTGGAGCAAAGAGCTCATATTTCACTCACTAGTGGAGTCGCACAACTATGCCTTATTAGCGATATTAATGGTTACGGCTGGCATAACGATGTTTTACACCTTTAGGATGATGGGATTAGCCTTCTTCGGCAAAGAAAGCCATCACGTAGAGCACCTGATTAAAGAGGGGCATAAACCACATGACCCAAGTCCAATAATGTGGCTGCCATTAGTCGTCTTAGCTGGAGGGTCTCTAGTGGCTGGTTTCCTTGCCCCAAGTCTCTTCGGTTTCTTTAAGCCGATGTTTATACCTCACGGAGCTGAGCACGCTCACCTAAGCTTAGCTAAAGCGGCAAGCCACGTTGTTCACATTGAGCATTACCCAGTGCTAACACTCCCTGAAATGGTAGTAAGCTCTTTTGCTTCGCCAGTATTCCTTGGCTCAGCAGTCTTGCTGATTATTGGCTTTTATGCTGCGTGGAAATACTACATAGCATATAAAGCTTCATATGAAGAGCTTCTCACCAAGTATGTTTTCTTGAAGAAGCTTTGGACATTTCTTTACAATAGGTGGTATATCAACGCATTTTACTACAAGGCGTTTGTTAACGGGACGTTAGCACTTTCCAATTTCGTCTTTAAGTTTATAGAAGCTGCTGGTGTCGGAGAGGCTCTCAAAAAGATCACAGTTTTCGCAGTTGACTTATTGAGAAGAGTTCAAACGGGTTTCTTGTCATTTAACATGATATACGTAGCCTTAGGCTTGCTTGCGTTTGCCTCAATCGTAGCTTTCGGAGGGTTACCTGGAGGTGTTGTCTAAGTTGGCTGAGCTGCCTTTACTAACATTAGCTGTAGTGCTTCCAATAATCTTCTCGCCGCTCGCATATGCGCTTGGAGAGAAGCTTAAAGCAAACGTAGGGTGGATCGCCACAGCTATACTATTCATATCGACTTTATTTGTCTTCGATGTAGCGCACACTTTCGTCTCAACAGGTTCACCATGGCTTGAAAGCTATACGTGGGTAGCTGCTGGCAGGATAATCTTTGACTTTGGCTTTTTAGCTGATGGCATTAGCTTAGCACCAGCTTTGATAATAATAGCCTTATGCACTGCGACAGCGATATACTCAATAGGCTATACTTCACACAAACACGCTCACGGGCTATACTTCTTCAACTACATGCTTTACGCGGCTGGCATGCTAGGAGCAGTCTTAGCGACAAATGTCATCGAATTTTACTTCTTCTGGGAGCTCATGCTAATACCGTCCTACTTCCTCATAGCTGAGTGGGGCTACGGAGAGAGGAGAAGAGTTGCCTTCAAGTACTTCATTTTCACGCACTTTGGCGCAGTATCGCTACTCCTAGGGTTATTAGGCATCTTCGTTTATACAGGCACGTTTAGCTTACTTGAAGCTCCAGCACTAGCTAGGCAGTTGCCTTTCTTAACGCAGCTCATGCTCACGGTATTAATGATGGTCGGTTTTGCCACGAAGATGGCTCTAGTGCCGCTGCACGGATGGTTGCCTGAGGCTCACGCAGAAGCACCTACTCCAATAAGCGTGTTGCTAAGCGGCGTAATGATAGAGGTAGGCGCGTACGCAATTGTCAGGATGATCCTGCCCATGTTCAACATAACCTGGACGACTTACGAGGTAATGATGATTACCGTGCTGGTAGCTGTCTTCTCAATGTACTATGGAGGGCTTATGGCTCTCGCTCAAAACGACATTAAGAGGCTCTTAGCCTACTCAAGCATCTCACAAATGGGCTACATATTCTTCGGGATCTCCATGGCTACAAGCTTCGGCTTAGCTGGTGCGCTGTTTCATGTGATTAACCACGGCATTTTAAAGGGCATGCTGTTCATGGTAGCTGGCATAATAATCCACCAGACTGGGATAAGGGACATGAGAAAGTTGGGAGGCTTGGCGCAGAGGATGCCCATTACAGCTACCGCTGCTCTCGTAGGGGCATTGGGTATAGCAGGTGCTCCTCCAACTAATGGCTTTATGAGCGAGTGGCTAATCTTTGAGGGAGGCTTTAGCGCAACGCATTTCCCCAATTACTTTGCCTTCTCGGTTGTAGCTGTCGTAGGCTCAGCGATATCGGCAGCCTACATGTTGTGGTTTATTAAGAGAGTCTTCTATGGACCATTACCAGAAGAGCTTAAGGATGTTAAAGAGCCGCCGCTAACCATGCTAGCGCCTCTTGTTACCCTTATGGTAGCTGCCGTAGTCTTGGGTGTTTATCCAGCTCCCGCACTAAATGTGATCAACCTAGGCGTTTCCACGCTTTTTGGAGGTGGCTAGCGCATGTATTCTGAAGTCATCTTCTGGCCATTAATTTCAATGCTCGTCTTCACGGGCTTAACACCGTTTGTAGTTTACTTAGGTGAGAGAAGAGGAAATAAGGGGGTCGGAGGATATTGGTCAGCCGCATCATTTGCTGTTGCGCTCTACTTACTATATCAAGTTTATCTGCAAGTAGCGTCCTCGCCTAAAGGCTACCTCGAATACTACATCTACGCTCCTCCAGTAGGCGTAATGTTTTACGTAGACTTAATCAGCATATTCTTCTCAGCAGTCTTCATTTTCCTTGGCTTCGTGTCCGCTATTCACTCAACAAGGTATATGGAACGAGACACTGGCTTAGGAGCGTACTATGCTCTTCTTCAGCTCATGACTTTGGGCATGGTATACGTTACCTTCACAGGAGACCTCTTCAACCTCTTCGTGTTCTGGGAGGTTATGGCAATAAGCAGCTACGTGCTCGTCGCCTTTAGAAAAGAGCTCTGGGAGCCTGTTGAAGCAGGCTTAAAGTACTTGGTTATGAGCGGTGCAGGATCAGCTACCATGCTCTTCGCGATGTCGCTAATCTACGGCTTAACAGGGTCGCTGAACTTCGTATACGTCTCGGAAGCCTTCAGAAGCATGCAGCCAACACCGTTGCACTACTTAGCCATAGCAATGCTCGTGGTAGCATTCGGCATTAAGGCAGCAGCGTTTCCGTTCTGGACGTGGTTGCCAGATGCGCATCCAGCTGCTCCATCACCTATAAGCGCCATGTTGTCAGGCGTAGTCATAAAGACTGGCGTCTACGGCATATTGAGAGTAATCTTCCTGCTCTTCCCGCTGGCGATGTTCCACTACGGCGCTATGCTCTTTGTGATGGCTGCTTTGACCATGACTATAGGTAACATAGGCGCGTTATTGCAAAGAGATATCAAGAGGCTCTTAGCTTTTAGTAGCGTTGCCCAAATTGGCTACATATTAGTTGGGTTGGCTGCAGCTGGCTATGGCTGTCTCGTAGATGGATTAGCCAGCGCTATGTTCCATGTCTTCAACCACGCTATAATGAAGGGGTTGGCATTCCTTGCTGCAGGCGCATTAATCTACAGGTTGGAAACTAGGAGCTTAGACGACTTAGCTGGCGTAGGCAGAAAAATGCCTATTTCCACGGTAAGCTTGACAATAGCTCTCTTCGCGTTAGGTGGAGTACCTCCATTAAACGGCTTCATGTCTAAGTGGTACCTCTTCATGTCAGCTATCGACGGGGGGCTTTGGCTATTAGCTGTGATAGGCGTCATTAACAGCGCCTTCTCAGTAGCATACTATCTATGGGTCTTCCAGAGGCTCTTCTTGGCACCTCCTTCAAAGCTCGTTGAAGAGCATGCGAGAGAAGCTCCAGCACCCATCTTAATCGCTCTGCTCATGCTCGTCATAATAGTATTCGCCGTAGGCGTATATCCGCAGCCGATCATAAGCTTCGCGAGAACAGCAGTACAAACATTCCTCGTAAACTTCCAAATAACTTACCTAGCATAAACTCCCCTCTTACACACACTTTTAATCCGAGCGATTTGCTATGAAAAGTTAATAGAAGTTGTAGTTTTTTAGTTGTTAGCAGAGTCATAGAGTATCATGACATCTGCTCATTAGTAGACGTGCTTTCAACCTATGGAATGCGATACCCCATATTAAACTGCTAGTTCTTCAGTACTTTAACAGTGATTTTCATTTTCTTGTCTAGTTTCTTTGACTGCGCAGTCTATAGGTCTAGGGTTAAGTAGCGCTACTTTTAACTTACTTTCGGAGGGTTGCTAATGTCCTCAGAAGATGTGCTTGAAGCTATTTCCCATCCCTTGAGGGCTAAGATCCTAAGGTTATTGGCTGCTAAGCCCATGGGCTTTTCTGAACTTAAAAGGGAGCTTGGTATCAATAGCAGTGGCAAGCTTGACTTTCACTTAAAGAAGATGGAGAAGTTAATCGTTGTTAATGAAGACGGTAAGTATACCTTAACGAGAGAAGGTTTTGCCGCTTTACAGGCTGTGGAAGCTATTAAGAAGTTTGGTTGGCAGAAAAGAGCGTATATTTTGAACTTAGCTGCTTATGTTGTGGCTAACGTTTACTGTGCTTTTAAAGCGCCGCCCTTCTTGTGGCTGTGCGTGATCTTGCCAATTTCAACCGCGTGGATAGCCTACTATAGCTACTTGTCTATCGTTAAAAGAAAGGTTTTTAAGTGGTCTTAACATTTCCATTCATCTCCGTTTCGTCTCTGACTATCGACTATCCTTTTATATCACCTGCTCTTTTGTCTATGAGGAAGTAGTTGTGTGTTCTATGGCGTGTGATAAGCACGGTGCTCTAAGCAAGATGCGCGATATCTCCTTAGCTGATAGGCTAAGCGTCTACAAGGAGCTGATCGATAAAGCTTTAGCAGAGTTTATCATGAGCTTAGATAGTTCCAAGCTTTATCCCCAGCTTAGACATGCCTTATTATCTCCTGGTAAACGACTTAGACCAATACTAGTTCTCCTATCAGCTGAATGCGCAGGGGGTAGTGTAGAACAAGTCCTTCAGCTAGCTTTATCAGTTGAGCTAATTCATACAGCTACATTAGTCCACGACGACATCATCGATGAAGATGAGGTCAGAAGAGGTCTGCCTACTGTGCATAAGCTTTGGTCTTCTGAAATTGCGATATTAACTGGAGATGCATTAATAGCTCTCTCGATAAAGCTTGCTTCAAGTTATGGTGAGGAGATCTTAAGGAAGACTGCTGAAACAGCCTTAATGCTATGCGAAGGCGAGCTCATCGACATTTCAGCTGGAATTAAGGATGTGTCTGAAGAGCTTTATATAGACATGGTTAGGCGAAAGTCAGCCTCGCTATTTAAGCTAGCTGCGGAAATAGGAGCTTTGGCTGTAAAAGCTCCACAGCCTTTGGTACACGCTTTAGGTTCCTTTGCAGAGTACTATGGAGTTGCTTATCAAATAAAAGACGATTTAGAAGACTTAGTTGAAAAATCCTCTATAAGCAAAAGAGGCATGCCACCACTCCCACTAATTGCTTTATACAACAGAGGAGACGATCGACTGAGACGAAAAGTTAGAGATGCTCTCTCAAACGACACGTCTAAGGACAGCTTAAAGGAGCTGACCAAAGCTGTCAGAGCCTATGGAATAGATAAATACTGCCTATCTAAGGTGGAGGAATATCTATGGAAAGCTGTTGAAAGCTTAAAAGCGCTGGGAAAACGGCCACATATAGAATGCTTCTATCAAATGGTTAAGCTCGTAAACCCAAACTTTCACTCTAAGTTAGTGACAGGAAATTGAGATAACTTAGCTTAGCTTCACATCGAGAAAGGCTTCGATCAGCTGATATAGCTTTTCCCACATAGAGTATTTTTGATAAGCCTTGTCGAAAATACCTCAACAAGCAGTCTTAGAGCTTAAAGACTTACTACAAAGCCTAGTTGCTACTAGATCGGTTGAACCATGTTCATATCTAATTGAAAGCTATCTTAGCAAGCTCAATGCTAAGTGCCGTAAGCTATACGTTGAGCGAGACGAGCCAATGCTCATAAGCTTAATCAATAGCCCAGTACCCTCCACACCACTTATCTTCACAGCTCACATTGATGTAGCACCGATAGGCAGTATTGAGAAGTGGAGCTTTAACCCATTTTCAGGCGAAGTAGAGGAAGAGACCCTCAAGGGACGAGGGTCAGTAGATGCTAAAGCTGGTATAGCTGCTTTGCTAGTAGCTCTTAAATTGGCATTAGAAGCTAAAGAGCCGTTAAAACAAGACATTTACATCTTAATCCTACCTGACGGCGAGAGGTTGTATAAGTCGAGCTTGAGGATGATAGGCGGCGCAGGGCTGCCGCCGTCATCTAAGCTCATAATATTAGAGCCTACTTCGCTTAAAGTAGCTATCTCATGCATAGGGTCTTATAGGGTGATGTGCAGTATAAGAGGCAAGCTTTCGCACGTAGGCATACCGTCGAGACAAAATCCCATATACGCTACTGCTGCATTCATCAACTCTTTAGGAAGCCTACTTAGCGAGAAGGTATCAATAGTGAGCGTAGGAACACCTTATTGGGAAACAACAACCCCCGATACGGTGTCATTAATCCTCCACATAGCAGCTAAGTCGAGAGAGGAAGCGGAAAAGCTGTATGCTGATATGATCCAGCTACTTAGAGATGCGGGGCTAGAATATAGTTGCAGCTTCTCTGAGGAGCTATCACCCTTAGCTCAGGATAAGCCAGGTAAGCTCGCTTTAACTCTCTTAAGCCACTTACGAGACCTAGGCTTACCATCTGAAATCACGACATCTAACGTCGCAACCCCAGCTAAGGCCTTCTTGGACATGGGGCTTGCAGATGAAGCTGTAATCTTCGGTCCAGGCGACCCAAGCAAAATACACGAAGTCGACGAATCTATAAACATGCGCGAAGTTGAGCTAGCTTGTGCCGCATTATACAAGTTAATGCTCAGAGGGCTTGTTTAACATGACTATCTGAAAGAACCCCATGATTTCAAGGTGTAAAACGTTATATAACGCCTAAACATTTTCAATAGGAGTAGCTAAGCTTCTTCAATACTTCTTTAATGGAGGGGGTTATGAGTGGGACGTATTAGAGTAGCAATCGCTGGTGTTGGTAACTGCGCATCAGCTTTAATTCAAGGAGTTTTCTACTACCAAAATGCTAAGGACGATGAGCAAATACCTGGACTCCTATATCCAAACTTTGGCGGCTACAGAGTAAGCGATATAGAGTTCGTAGCCGCCTTCGACGTTGACGATAGGAAAGTAGGTAAAGACCTATCAGAAGCCATATTCTCGCCTCCAAACAATACAAGGGTCTTCGCCAAAGTGCCCAAGCTTGGAGTCGAGGTCATGAAAGGCCCGGTAATGGATGGCGTAGGCAAATACCTTAAAGACGTCATACCCATCTCGCCAAAGGAGCCTGTCGATGTAGCACAGGTGTTAAAGGACGTCAAGGCGGACATGCTGGTAAACTACTTGCCAGTTGGTTCTGAAGAAGCTGTTAGATGGTATGCTCAGCAAGCCCTAGATGCTGGCGTAGCTTTTGTAAACTGCATGCCAGTCTTCATAGCATCAGACCCAACTTGGGCTAAGAAGTTTGAAGAGCGCAAAGTGCCGGTGGCGGGGGATGACGTACAAAGCCAGCTCGGAGCGACAGTCTTGCATAAGACGATAACAAAGCTTCTCGTAGACAGAGGCGTGAAAATCGAAGAGTCCTATCAATTGAACGTCGGAGGAGATACGGACTTCCTAAACATGCTGGAAAGAGAGAGGCTAAAATCCAAGGAAATAAGCAAGACATCAGCTGTCGTTGAGATGGCTGGCTATCAATTCCCGGTTAAGATAGGTCCAAGCGACTACATACCCTTCCTACAAAACCAGAAGATATGCTACATCTGGATAAAGGGCAAATACTTTGGCGATACGCCGTTAACAATAGATGTCAAGCTATCAGTGTGGGACGCTCCGAACTCAGCAGGCTCAGTAATAGATGTCATTAGAGCTGTCAAGATAGCAAAAGATAGAGGCATAGGAGGTCCATTAACGAGCATCTCAGCATGGGCTTTTAAGCACCCACCAATACATGCTCCAGCAGCAGTTGCAAAGGAGTGGGTTAAGGAGTTTATTGAAGGCAAACGCGAGAGATAACTCGTTACAAAACAAAGGGGCTTTCCATAACCTCTCCTGAGACACCGTGAACGCGCAAGGACTTTACGTAGCCTACCCTCCTAACCATCAAGTCTTTGGTCGAAAAAGTGGAAACCTCGATTAATCCTTAATTCCCTTCTTTACATCCATTTTCCCCCACATACAAGGTCATGTTTTAAGTTCGCTCTACCCATTAGCTCAACTCACCTTAATCAAGGAGTAGAAGATGCCTAACGAAGCTTTTTCAAAGCCTCCCTTATAATCTCTCCATGGTCAAATGCCAGATTTTCAGGTAAGCTATCAACCTTAAACGCCCTAACTTCTCCAACCTCCTCACCTTCTTTAAGCGTCCCACCTATAGCCTTAGTTAAAAATGCTATTGAAATCACGTGCCCCCTAGGATCCCTATCAGGCTTTGAGAAAACACCTATGAGATCTAAGACCTCCACCTTTAAGCCAGTTTCTTCAAAAACCTCTCTTTTAACAGCTGCTTCAACAGTTTCACCGTATTCGACAAAACCTCCAGGCAAAGCCCAAAAACCTTCAAACGGTGGTTTCTTCCGCTTAACAAGCACTATCGAATGCTCGTTGACTAATATCACGGCGTCTACAGCTAAAAGCGGCTGCCTCATCCTCTTCCCTCGAGAACTTCTCTCTTAATCACTGATATGCCTTCAATAGACTTAATGCCAACAGAGCTTAAAATATCCCTTAAGCGCTTCCTAACATCCATGCTTACAACTACACCTTGTTGAGAAAGTTCGTTAATTAAGCGCGCTGAAAGCTTCTCACCTTCTTCGTCAAAGTCAAGTAAGAGCGCTACACGTTTCCTTCGAAACCTTTCAACGATCCAGTCGATGACTTCGAATAAAGGCTTCTTAGCCCTTGAAAGCTCAACTATGGGCTTAGATAGCCCGAGAAGCTTTAAAGCTTTAGAGTCGTGCGGGCCTTCCACAACGACTAAGTCGATGTTCTCGTTTAACCATTCAATAACCTCCTTAACTCCTTTAAAAGCCTCGTCAAGCCTCTTCACGCGCATAAACCTCTTCTTCAATTGCTAGCTAAAACGCTTTATTAAAGCAAGCTATGGTTAATTATTTAGAGAGCTGAGGTGAATTCTTTGGCAGTTTATGGATACGTCTTAGTTAGATGCGGTGGTGAAGGAGCTTTTGAAAAAGCTAGAGACAAAATCGCTGCGATAAGAGGCGTGAAGTCTGTCACCACGGTGACAGGCGAGTGGGACTTGGTAGTCGAGGTCGAGGCTGGTAACTTAAGGGCTTTTGGTAAAGTAGCTTTACGCATAGCTAAGACGCCTGGAGTAGCTCATAGCGAAAGCCTAGTTGCAATAGAAGTTTAGGTAAGGGGGGTGTTGATGTGAAGGCTTACGTTTTAGTTAGAGTTGATGCGAGAAGAGCAGCTGACATTATAGGTAAGATGCGAGAAGTCAAAGGAGTTTCACGCGTCGATCCCGTACTGGGAAGGTATGACGTAGTTGTAAGAATCGAAGCTAAGGGGTTTGGCGAAGTAGCTGAAGCAGCAAAGAAGATTAACAGCATCCAAGGAGTTAAGTTTACGGAGACGCTCGTAGAAGCGTAAAAACCTCTTTTCTCCTCACTTTTTCTGCGTAAGCTCTTGTAGAATTTGCTTAGCTCTATCAAAGCTAATTCTGCGCTCTCTAACCATTTGTTCAGCTACCTTATCAACTAAGTCTCCAACAGCTCCAGCAGCTATAGCTAAGTTTCTGGCGTGAAGCTCCATATGTCCCCTCTGTATGCCCTCAGTTGCTAAAGCTTTCAGCGCGGCAAGGTTTTGAGCTAATCCTACCGAGCACATAACTTCGCTAAGCTCACGTGCAGTCTTAACCCCCAAGATCTTCAAAGCTATCTTAGCTATTGGGTGGGTTCTAGTAGCTCCTCCGACGATGCCTACAGCTAAGGGCATTTCAAGAGTGCCTACTAAATCCCCATCAGCGTTCTTCTCCCATGTCGAGAGCGGCATATACCTACCAAACCTCGCTGCATAAGCGTGTGCCCCCGCCTCAATAGCTCTCGTATCGTTCCCAGTAGCTGTCGCGACAGCCACTATGCCGTTCATAATCCCCTTGTTATGCGTAGCAGCTCTAAACGGATCTGCTAAAGCAAAAGCATAAGCTTCTAAGATTGCGTCGACGACTTCTTCTCCGCCAACAGCTTCCTTAGCCACAACAGCTTTAGCTCTCGCAAGCCTCTTAACAGCTAAGTTTGAGAGAATTCTCAATAATACCTTACCTCCAGCGATCTTCTCAACAAGAGGAGCTACTGCCTCAGCCATCCCGTTGACGATATTAGCTCCCATGGCGTCCTTGCAGTCCACGTGCAGTTCTAATATCACCATAGGGCCTCTAATGGAGTCAATGACCTTAACGTCTAAGTCCTTTGCTCCTCCGCCAAGTTTCACGAGCGTCGGATCCTGTTCATTTGCTTTGGCTAAAATTTCCTCCTTAGCTTCCAAGAGCCTCATCCTAGCACCATAGGGGTCGGGGACCTTAACGACTTGAACCTGTCCTATCATGATAGGCTCAGTGCTTAAGGCCTTAAAGCCCCCCTTAACCCTAGCCATTTTAGCTCCATGGCTTGCGGCTGCTACGACAGACGGCTCTTCAATAACCATGGGTATTAAATAGTCCTTGCCATTGATTAAGAAGTTCGTCGCCACGCCGAGCGGCAAAGGATATACTCCAATAACGTTTTCAATCATCCTGTCCGCGATCTCAAGCTTAAGCGAAGATTCAGCTCTCAATAAGTTGACTTCTTCCTCGCTTAAGCCTGAAAAATCAGTTACGATTTTAAGCCTCTCATCGATGCTCAGCTTGTAGAAACCGGATATTTGCGAGCTTTTACTCATAGCTAAAACACCTTAAACACAAGTAAGCGCTAAACTACCTTAAATCACTACCTAAAAACGTAGAAGCGTAAAAAGAAAGTGCTTTCCTTAGGCCTTGTAAACAGCTCCGTCTGCTGCCGATGAAACCATTTTAGCGTAGCGGGCAAAGACGCCTTTAAGAGGCTTTTCCTTAGGCTTAAACTGC